>Ga0210384_10001289_pt1 | contig 34614 bp, 37 predicted proteins | sample IncBWH2MmetaG_FD_160574 | JGI IMG/M metagenome (GOLD analysis project Ga0210384, IMG submission 160574) | Forest soil microbial communities from Barre Woods Harvard Forest LTER site, Petersham, Massachusetts, United States - Inc-BW-H-2-M | ecosystem: Environmental > Terrestrial > Soil >...
TTGGTTAAATACACCCTAGGGAAGGCGCCACTCGCAGAACGCTCCTGTTCACAACCGAGACGAAAAGTCCCACTATCGAACACTCGTGCCGCGCTTCGTCCCTCTCCTCTCGCCTTAAACGCCACCAATTGAATGATTTAGAAGAGTCGACGCAGAGGCATTCTGAATGCGCATCCGGTCCTGTATCTCGGTGGAGCCGGACCTAATGCTCGATCTCTTTAAAGACATCCAGTACGCTTTCCGTACGCTGACGAAGAACCCCGGTTTCGCCTTCATCGGCATAGTCACGCTTGCTCTCGGCATGGCCGTCAATACCACTCTCTTTAGCGTCGTCAACGGGATCCTTCTCCGTCCTCTCCCCGTTCCCCTTCCGGAACAGATAACCGTCCTCTCCCTGCAACAGTCCGCCCTTCCCGGAAATCACCGCTTCTCCTACCCCGACTATGAGGATTTGCGCGATCAAACCGACTCCTTCAGCGATATTCTCGCCTATCGCGTCACCCTGGTCGGAGTCATCGTCGATCAAAAAGCCGATCATTGCATCATCAGCCGCGTCTCCAGTAACTTCTTTTCTTCTCTCGGAGTTAAGCCAGCCTACGGGCGTCTCATCCTGCCCAGCGAAGGACGCACTCCCGGCGCCGACCCCATCATGGTTCTGGGTTACTCGTACTGGCGCAGACGTTTTGACGGCGATCCCCATGTCGCCGGCAAAAAAGTGGAAGTGAACGGCAATCCCTTCACCGTGGTTGGCGTAGCTCCACAGGAGTTTCACGGCACCTACGCGGTCCTCGATATGGACGCCTACATCCCCTTTAGCGCGGAACCGAACGAGGATCCCGACAATCCTATTCAAAAAATCTGGTCGAGCCGCGGCTCTCGTACCCTGACCGTCATGGGACGCCTCAAGCCCGGCGTTACCATGAAACAGGCTGCAGCCTCCCTGGACGTCGTTTCGCAACGCATCGCGCAAGAGCATCCCGACACGGAAAAAGGCATCACCGTCCAACTGTATCCAGAAAAACTGGCCCGGCCGGAACCCGACCCGCAGAACCCTGTTCCGGTTGCAGCTATGGCCTTCATGAGCATGGCCGGGCTAGTGCTTCTCGTGGCTTGCTTCAATATTGCTAACGTCCTCCTGGTGCGCGCCACGGTACGCCAGCGCGAGATGGCTATCCGCGCTGCCCTTGGGGCAGGCCACGGCCGTCTCGTCCGCCAATACCTCACCGAGAGTCTTCTGCTTTCCTTTCTCGGCGGTGGCGCCGGGCTCCTGGTGGGCTCTTGGGCGGCGGGAATCCTCGGCGCCCTCCGCCTTGGCACCGATCTCCCGGTTCGATTTGACTTCCATCCCGATGCTCGCGTCTACCTGTTTGCTCTCGCTGCCGTATTGTTGACCGGCCTGGTGGTAGGGATTATGCCGGCGCTGCGCGCTGCGCGCACCGATGTCATCACGGTTCTCCATGAAGGAGGCCGCGGTTCCTCGTCGGGCCTGCGTCGTCAATTGGCCAGAAATGCTTTGGTCGTGGTGCAAGTGGCCGGCTCGCTGGTGCTGCTCATTGTCGCCGGCCTTTTCATTCGCATGCTGGACAAAGCTCAAAAGATCAATCTCGGCTTCAATCCCGATCATGTCCTCAATCTTTCCGTAGACGTGGAGCTGATTGGCTACAAAGAACCGCGTGGCCGCGAATTTTTTCGCGAACTCGACACCCGCCTTCGGGCTCTCCCCGGTGTCGAATCCGTGGCGGAGGCTTTCCTGGTTCCCTTGGGCGTCATCAGCTCGGGCGATCGCGTCTGGATAGAAAATCATCCTCTCGACCCGGGTCAGCAGGCGGCTGAGATTTCCTACAACACGGTCTCTCCGGGTTATCTCGATACTCTTCAGATTCCCTTGCTCCGTGGGCGCAAATTCACGGACGCCGACGGCGAAAAGGCTCCCGGGGTGGTCATCGTCAATCAAACCATGGCGAAGAAATTCTGGCCCAACGAAGATGCCCTTGGCAGGCGCTTTAGCATTAAAGGCGCCAGTGGACCATTCATCGAGGTTGTCGGCATCGTCCAGGACGGAAAATACCAAAGCGTCACCGAAGATCCCCAGCCTTTCTTCTATCTGCCCCTCGAGCAAAGTTATATGTCTTTGCGGACCTTGCACGTCCGCACTTCAGTTCCTCCGGAAACTCTCGCCTTGCAGCTTCAATCGCAGATCCACGAACTCGCTCCCGGCCTTCCCATCACCCAAGTGCAAACTATGACCGAATCCCTGCAAGGTGCGAACGGCTTTTTCTTCTTTCGTTTTGGCGCGCAATTAACCTCTATCATGGGACTCCTAGGTCTGATTCTCGCCGTAGTGGGAATCTATAGCGTGGTTTCTTACGCTGCCGCGCAACGCACGCAGGAGATCGGCATTCGCGTGGCTATGGGCGCCAGTCCCCGCGACATTTTGAGAATGGTTTTGCGTCAAGGACTAGGCGTGGTCGGCATCGGCCTGGCCTTCGGCCTGGTTGTTGCCCTGGCCGGCACACGCCTGATGAGCGGCATCCTGGTGGGCATCAAATCTACCGACCCGCTGACGTTTACCGTGGTGCTTCTCATGCTTACGGCCATTGCCCTTTTCGCCTGCTGGATTCCCGCACATCGCGCTACGCGCATTGATCCGCTGGTCGCGCTGCGTCACGAGTAGGCGCTGACACGGAGACCTCGACTGGGTATAACGCTAACGCTCGGCGCTGAGGGCGCTCTCTAATCGGGCACCGATCTTTACGACCGGGCCGTTCATAAACGTCGGCCTGGCCTCGTCCTTCCATTTCCTTTGCGGTTCGTAGACGATGGCCTCGTCCCAGTAAAGACCTTTCGCTGTGCAGCACGCTGGCCCGGGCTGGCCCGTCTTTTCATTCGCGATTCGATTGATTTCTTGCGCCACAAGATGATTCGGATCCCAAAACTGTTTGGCCCGCGTGTCCGGAATTCGTCGGAGAGTGCTCCAGCTTGGTGCTCGCCAGTCGGTCGGCAGGATCGGCTCCCACACCACCAGCACCCGGAGCTTGGGGTCGGGATTTTGCTTCAGGATCTGTTCGGCTGCGGAAGCCCCCCGCAGACACGTCATTCAAGTTGGAGACAACAATAAAACGAGGCGAGGGCCATCCACGGACTTGTCGAACGAATTCTCGAACTCCGCAAAGTTACTCTGTGCAAGCGTTGCCAGCGGCTCTTGCCCAGGTGGCACGGCGGATCCCACCCAAAGGTACGACGCACTGGCAATCCCTGCCGCCACTAAAAGGCCGACGGCGACAGGCTTCCCCTTCACTTGGCGGACCCTGCAAATCGATCCGCCAGGAGGCCGGCAATCTCCTGCGGAAACAAAATCATGCCCACCACAAGCGCCAGCGCCGACCACAACAATACCGCGCTCAAATAGCTCCGCTTCGCAGCACACTGCTTGGCCGTCCGCTGCTGCCAAAAACCGACTCCGAGCAGCACCACGGACATCCCCAGCAGCCACGGCCGCAACGTCGCGAAAATCGTGCTGGCCCCCGCCGTCCCCAGCGCTGCTGCAAATCCCAGCGGCAAGCAGCATCCCATCGTTGCGAGGGAACTCACAATCGCGCCCAAAGAAGCAGAGATGCCCGATTTTTGTTTCACACCGTTTCTCCCTCGCGTGCCGCTAGCACCGCGCGTCGAATCATCTCAACCGGCGGAACGCCAGCCTCTTTGGCCCCTGGATAGATGCGGCAAGCCAGCTCGTACAACCCATGCTCCGGCGATTCCCCGGCAACGTCCCGCCCATTGATTCGGATCGTTGGCGAGCCGCGAAACTTGAATTCCCTGGCGGCACGGGAATCCCTCACGGCAACCTCTTGAATTCCCGCTTCGATGCCTTCCGCTAACAGGACATTTCTAAGTACCTGAATCACTCGTGGATGATGAGGGCAGTCCGGCACATAGAACACTTCCACTTTCACTTGGCATTCCCGGCTTCCATAGGCTTCTTGACCTCCAAGATCGGACAGTGCACGGCCCGCTTGCGCAATTCTCTGTCGCAGCTGCGAAGGGCCAAGCCTAGTTCGTGTTCCAGCCTTTCCAAGTCCTCGAGTTTCACCCGCACGCAGTCGAGTTTCTGCTTAAGGCGGCGCCGCACAGTTCCGCACGCACGCAATCTGCTTTGCCGCATTCCCAGGAGTTCGCGGATCTCGTCAAGCGTGAATCCCAACGCCTGCACGCGGCGGATGAAAAGCAAGGTCTCGACGTCGCTGTTGCCATATCGACGGAAACCACCGTTTGTTCTCGGCGCCACCGGCAAGAGGGCGCTGCGCTCATAAAAGCGAATGGCATCGACGCTCAGACCAATTCTTTTTGCAACTGCCCCAATCTGCATCCCACTTGCTCCTCTCCCGAAATCTACACCCTTGAGTATAGTCCAGAGTCAAGCCGAAAGAACCTTCCCCTGATTCCGCTCGAACTCCCCCGGAGCTGAACTCCTCGTGGAAATACTCCGCTTCCTTGGTCCCGAGTTCCGCTCTGCGCTCGAAGGTGATGCTCGACACCCTCCCATGCACGCTGATCTGCACATGCTTCGGATCGATTGGATCTTCAGCCTTTTGACCGCTGCTGCACCTGTTGGTGTCATCCATCACACGGCTTTCGCCGCCCGGCACCCTTCCCCGTTGCACCAGGGGAACCATTGCTTCACTTTCTGCGCCTGTCTGGCACTGTTCCGGTTAACCTGCCTTAAGCACCGCTTCCCTCAATGAGTGCAAGGCATGTCCTTCGAACACCTGCGCCGCAGCAGCCGCATCCCGAAAGAGCTCGCAATCCTTCTGACCGGAAGCGATCTGGATGGCAAAGGCTTCTCGGAAATGACCAAGACCGTCCTTCTGAGCCGCTACGGTGCCGGCATCATTTCCACCTATAAGCTCTCCGCCGAGCAAGAAATTATCGTTCGCTACCTCGATACCAACAAAGAAGCGCTGGTCCGCGTTGTCGGCCGCATCGGTTCCGAAGGGGAGATCTACACCTACGGCGTGGCCTTCGTGGACCCCGGCACCATGGACTTTTGGGGCATCGACTTTGCCCCCGTTTCCGAGAAGGATAAGGAAGCTCGCTGCGTTCTGCTGGAGTGCGGCAATTGCAAAGAACGCGAAACCGTCGCGCATAGCGACGTCGAATCAGACGTCCTGATCATCAACGAGGGCATCGTCCGCTATTGCAAGCAGTGTGGTGATTCGACCCTTTGGAAGAGGGCCTCGGAAGTGCCCGCGGAGCGGCCGGTTTTGGTGGCCGCTGGGTCAGTCGCCGACGTTTCCTCCTCCAAGGAAGCGACGATCATCACCACTACGGAAGCTCCCCGGAGCCCACAAGGTCCGCAAAGCGGGCCGACTCCCGCAAACCTGCAATCTTCCTCGACCGCGCCAACCTCATCGGCACATGGTACGCCCGCGGAACGCAAACCCGCCGCGCCCATCGATAACCGGCGCAAACACCCTCGCGCCAGGATCAACTACAAGGCCTGTATTCGGCGCTCGGGCGTTACAGACGAAGTCGTCGTCTGCGAGGACATGTCCAAAGGCGGTATCTCTTTCAAGAGCCGCAAAAAGTATTTTGAGCGAACCGTCATCGAAGTCGCCGTTCCCTACGCCCCGGGAGGCAACGCCATCTTCGTGCCTGCGGAAATTGCCTGGGTCATCGAGATCACCAAAGACAAGCTGTACAGGTGCGGCGTCGCCTACCGTCTGACTTCTCGTCCTTCCTAATTCCGTCCCAGATCGACAGCACCCCGTCCGACGCAAAAAACGAGTTGACATCCAATACTGTGTATCGTACAGTGTGCGTCGCACACTATATGTCGCCCAGTAATTCCAACCATGACCTCTTTGAAAACCTTCGCCTCGAACTGCGCCGCGGCTCTCTCATCCTCGCGGTTATGGGCTCTCTCCAGACAGAGCAGTACGGCTACACCCTCCGCAAGGCCCTTACCGAGCACGGCATGCCCATCGATGAAGGTACGCTATACCCCCTTTTACGCCGCCTTGAAACGCAGGGTCTGCTGGTCAGCGAATGGCGTGAAGAAGACAAGCGCAACAAACGCTTTTACCGACTCTCCGAAGATGGCAAAGCGGTATTCAAGCAGTTGCTCGCCGAATGGCAGAGCATGAATTCCTCTCTGAACGGGATTCTTTAAGGAGCGCGTGATGGACATCCTTGCCAGTTATTTGCGTGCCGTGAAACGCTGCCTGCCGCGGGCGCAAAGCGACGACATCATCAAAGAACTCTCTGACGATCTTCGCTCACAAATAGAAGAGCAACAATCCGCCCTGGGCCGCCCATTCCGGGACGAAGAAATGATGGCTTTCTTCAAGCAGCATGGTGATCCCATGACCGTGGCGCGCCGCTATCGCCAGGATCATCGCAGCCTGTCTCTCGGATGGGAGCTGATCGGACCTGAGCTCTTTCCGATGTATTTGATCTTCTTGTCTTTCAATCTGACGCTCACGATAGTGGCCGTTGCGGTTGTCTCGCTGATCATTCACCTTCCAATTAAAGTGGACGCGTTCATCGTACCGGTTTTGGCTCAGATTATTTGTCTAACGGTGGTTTTCATCATTCTGAACCTTATCCGGCGGAAGTACCCGCAGCCCTGGTATTACCCGCCGGCGGAACTCGCGCCCATGTTGCCCATCAGCCGCTGGTATTCCCTCGCTGGTTTGATCATGTGGTCTACGGTAACCATTTGGTGGCTCGCGGTGCCGCACTTTCCGCAGTTGATTTTGGGTTCGGGAGCTAGTCATGTGAAACTCGCTCCAACCTGGCACAGATTTTACGTGCCAATGCTTCTCCTTTTGCTGGCCTCCATCTCTCAGAGAGTTCTAAGCCTCTTCCACCCGACCTGGACTTGGGTGGTGCCAGCGATGCGCATGCTTATCAACGTCGCGGCCGTGCCGATCTTGTGCGGCTTGATGTTCAAGAGCCAAACCTTGGTCGTACTGGCCGACGGAATCCAAAACACTCCCGAGAACCAGCAACTCATTGAACACCTCAACGGCCAGATCCGCTGGGGCATTCTTGGCCCGTGGCTGTGGCTATACGCGGGAATCAGCGCCATTGTCTACGCGTGGTATAGCGTTCCGCACCTGCGCCGGCTGATTCGCCGCATGCGCGGTCAGGTGCCATCGGGTGTCGCGTAGGGGAAGTGTTCTTCGAAAGGATCGAGCATCATGAAGACTCTGTTCTTGCTTCTTGAGCTGCTGACGGACAGCGACGCCATTCGCGTGGTCCTCCATTCCTGCTTTACTTCGGCAGTGGTCAGCGTCGTCGTCCTGATTTTCGCGGGCAGCTATCAGCTGATCCGTCGTTCGCTGCTTCGCAGCAACTGTGCGACGCCGTCACGCGGCCTAAAGTTTCAAGACAGTTGGGAGGAAACCAAATCATGAACAACGAATTCTGGGCCGAGCTCTCAGGTGTAAAAAAACGTTTCGGAAAGACGGTGGCTCTCGACGGTCTCGATTTGCAAGTGCGGCCGGGAGAGCTTTTCTCCGTACTCGGTCCGAACGGTGCGGGCAAATCCACTGCTGTTTCACTCATGCTCGGACTCCTGCGGCCAGACTCCGGCGCGGCGCGCTTGTTCGGGCGGTCCCCACTCCTCGCCGAGCCACGGCGCCAGGTCGGCGTCATGATGCAAGAAGTCACGCTCGCACCCGAGCTCCGGGTGCGCGAACATATAGCTCTTGTTTCGAGCTATTATCCCCTTCCGTTTACTCCCGTCGAGGCTATGGAGCTGACCAACATTTCTCCGTTGGCTGCGCGCCCCTACGGAAAACTCTCCGCAGGCCAAAAACGCCAGGTGCAGTTCGCGATGGCGGTTTGCGGGCGTCCTCGGCTGCTCTTCCTCGATGAGCCCAGCGTCGGACTCGACGTGCGCGCCCGCGAAACCATGTGGGCGACACTGCGTCAGCTCGTCCACAACGGATCTTCCATCGTTCTCACGACTCATTATCTCGAAGAAGCCGAATCGCTCTCGAACCGCGTGGCCGTCCTCAACAAAGGCCGCCTCATCGCCTGCGGCACCGTCAACGAAATCCGCGCCCTCGTCGTTCGCAAGCACATCACGTGTTCCACCGCGCTTCTCGCCGATCAAATTGCTGCGTGGCCGGATGTCGAAAGCGTTACGCGCGAGCGCGAGCGGCTGCAAATCAGCACGAGCAATTCTGAAGCGGTGGTGCGCCGCTTGCTGGCCGCCGATCCGAATCTCCAAGAACTGGAAGTACGCCGCGCCGGGCTCGCCGAAGCGTTTACAGAACTCACTCAGGAGGCCGCATGATGAACGCCACATCGTTCGAAAACCCGAACCCGTTCGAAAGCCGCAAACCGTTCGACACAGCCAAGTCGTTCAACAGCTTTGATCCACTGCCACGCTCCGCCGTGATGTCCAACGCCCGTTTGCTGCGCGCTTATCTCAGCGAAGCTCGATTCGAATCCTTGCGCATGTTTCGGGTTCTGGGCTTCTCCCTGCCGTTTTTGGTTCTGCCCGCCGCTTTGTATCTGCTGTTCGGAGTCGTGCTCTTCGGGGAAGCCGTTCGAAACGACCTGGCCGCAGGAAAGTTTCTCTTCGCGGCGTTCGCGGCCTTCGGCGTAATGGGTCCGGGAATGTTCGGTTTCGGAGCCACGGTCGCCACCGAACGGGAACAAGGTCTGCTCACCCTCAAGCGGGCATTGCCCGCGCCACCTGGCACTTACCTGCTCGCCAAATTGCTCATGACCATGCTCTTCGCCTTCATCGTCCTGGCCACCATGATCCCCTCAGCTCTGCTGCTAGGTCATCTGCCCCTGACCTTCGCGCAATGCGCCAGGGTCACGGGAATCAGTATCTTCGGTTCACTGCCCTTCTGCGCCATTGGCCTGTTCATCGGAACGCGCGCCTCGGGGAAAGCGTCCATCGCCTTCGTGAATCTAATCTATGTGCCAATGATGCACATCTCCGGCTTGTTCTACCCGCTGCCAAAATTCCTTCGAAGCATCTCGCCGGTTTGGCCCAGCTATCATTTGCAACAACTGGTGTTCGCCGCGCTAGGTGCACCCTTTTACGGTCGCACCGCAGTGCATGTCGCCGTCCTTGCTGGGGTCACCCTGGTTCTCACCGCGCTCTCGATTCGCAGGCTGGCGCGCGTGGGCTGACAGCCCGCGCGACTATGGAGGTCACCTGCGTTTTGCGGATGAGGTGCCGTTCGCAGTCTCGAAATAGCTCTAGAACGCGAAACCGCGTTAGCGTTTCACGCCCTCCTGATAGAGCCCCACCAGATTTCGCGCCGGGTCGCGGAAAGTCGCGATCCAACTCGAACTTCCCGGGGAATCCGGGTGAGGAGTCTCGACCACTCCACCGCCGTGGGTTCGAACCCGAGCAAGGGCGGCATCGAGGCTGTCGACCCAGATGTAAGGCAGCAGGCCAGGCTCGAGCGAACTCGCTCGACCGGTGACCCACGCGCCGCTCACGTTTCCCGTGGCATCATCGAAACTTGGACGGGGCGTGTCCCGATGTCGGATATTCCAGCCGAATACCTTCTCGTAGAACGCCGCGGACTCGAGAGCATCAACCGCTGGAATCTCCATATAACACAGGCGCGGGCGGCGCAGCAGCGCGAGGCGATGCGCTGCTTCTCGAATCGTGGCTCCCCACGCGTCAGGACTCACGTCCCGAGCGTGGCGCGAGAACAGCCAATGGTGGCCGTCGAAGTCCTCGACTCCGTACTGTAGTTCCCCATACTCCGTTTCATGGAGTTCCTCCACGATTTTCGCGCCCGCCGCTTTCGCTCTTTGAAAGTGCGTCTCCACGTCGTCTAGGAAAACGGTCAGGCTTTGCGTGCCGTAACCCAGTTCGGAGGGACTCAGGCTTCCCTCTCGCACTCTGTCGAGCATGATCCACGCGTTGCCGAGATACACCTGGGCCCCGCTGACCGGCTCGCCATAGCGATAGTGCTCTTTGAAACCAAACGTTTTGTTCAGCCAGGCGATGGCTTCGGCAACTTCGCGATACGAAAGGTGCGGCAGAATAGTATCCGGTGGCACGGAGCGGTTCTCGATCATTGGGTTTCCTCTCTCTTACGGTTTCCCGGTAAACCCGGGCGCGTGACTACGGCCTCCTCGAACCTCATCCTGGTAAAACGACTGGATTGTCGGGCTACTCGGAGGCGATTCTCGGACCCGATCCACCAGCGGCCGCACCGCACGGAATGAGCTGAGCTGCTGAACTTGCCGTCCGTTCCGGGTAAGACAAGCGCTGCAGTGCTCCACAATAAAACATAGTAAGGTCAATATAGGACTCGAGACGAATACAAAATCTGTCCTACGAGGAGCGCCTGCATGGTGCAGATCAAGGGATCCGCAATCAAGGAAACCATTGACCAGATCAAGTCGCGGGCCGGCGAGGCAGCCTTCCAGAAGATCCTGGGACTTCTCGACGAGGAAACGCGCAAGGTTTGCGAAAGCGAAATCTTGGCTTTCAACTGGTACCCGCTCGACCTCTTTACGCGCTTTCTCGAAATCGAGATTCGCGTTCTGGCCGACGGCAAAGAGGAGATGGTCACCCGTGGTTCGGAAGCCGTCATCGAACGGCAGCTTCGCGGGATCTACAAAGCATTTGTGAAACTAGGTTCCCCAGAATTCGTTGTCAAGCGCATCGCCGCCGTTCACGCCACGTACTTTCAGGGCGTCCCCATCGATGTCCAGCTCCAGGGAAACAACCGCGCGCTGGTCAAGTACACTGGCTTTGAAAAACAGCACCGCCTCATGGGGTTCGCCATCGTCGGGTTCTTCAAAAAAGCCCTTGAAATCTCGGGTGCCAAGGACGTGGTCATCTATTTCTCCACGCCGATCGAAGAAGGCAAAGGTTATTCCGAACTTTCCATCGCGTGGCGTTGACCGGCGTCCAATGACGCCGAACTTTGCCGCTACATTGCAAACGGCCTCGCGTACTATGGAGCCATGGCAATCTCCAGATTTTGGCGAGCCAATTCGCACTTTTTAGCTCTCGTCGTTGGTGCCTTTGTTTTCGCCGGCGCAGCCTCCCGATTCCCCGCCGAGGCGCAGAACCAAGACCAGAGTGTCATTCGCGTGGGGGTAAATCTTGTACTCGTTGACGCGACCGTGAAGACGAAAGCCGGCCAAATCATGGCCGACCTGAAAAAGGAAAACTTCGAAGTTCGCGAGGATGGCGTGGAGCAAAAACTGGACGTCTTCAGCCGTGACGAATTGCCCCTGGAGGTCGCGCTGGTTCTGGACTTGAGCGATTCGATCGGGCCATTCCTGGGCCCGTTGCGCGACGCCGCCACCACCGCTCTGGCCGCGCTCAAACCCGACGACGAGGTCGCCCTCTTCACGTTCTCCAGCGAAGCTCAATTGCGCGTCCCATTCACGAAAGACAAGCGGGAGATTGGCAACCAGATCAATGCATTTCACGCGGGCGGCGCCACCAATATCAACGACGGCATCTTTATCGCCTCGGAGAGTCTCCTCAGAACGCCGCCCAAGGGCCGCCGCGTCATCATCCTCATCAGCGATGACGTCGGCACGGACGCCGGTGGACAGGGCACGCGCGACATCGTCACCGAAGCAATTGCCGCCGACGCAGTACTTTATAACCTGAAAATCCCGGGCTACAATCCGCCGCAAACTCTCTTCGCCGCCAGCATGATCCCTGGCCTGGTCAACATTCGCAAAGTCATCGACCAAACCGGCGGAGAACTCTTCGACGTCCAGGACGTAGCCCACCTCGATCCCGTCTTCCGTGCCCTGATTCAGCGCATCAAAACGCGCTACACGTTGGGCTACTACACCAACGCGAGTGCAGCCCTTGGCAAACCCCACAAACTCGACGTTCGCCTGGCTTCCTCCTTCGGGAAAAAAGGCCGCGACTATGTGGTCCTTTCCAAGAACGGCTTTTACGTTCACTAAGGATCGCGAAGGCCGAAGCGAGCCCGCATCTCGCGTCGGCCGACTCTGGTGATGGCCAAAGCGCGGCAGTCGAGTTCCCGGACGACCCATTTTCGCACCAGAGCCAGGTTCAGCAGCGCCCGACCGACCGCCCCTCCGAGATGGGGCCGCCGCTCGCTCCAGTCCACACAAGCGTAGGCGAAGCGGCGTCGCAGCGCCCGATTTGCCTCGACATCAATGCCAAGCTCTCCGAATGCCTTAGTTCCCCTGGGTGTCAGTTCGTAAGCGTTTTCTTCTCCGGGCTCGCCGGCCCCGCTCGTCAGCCAACCCAGGGCCTGGATGCGATCATGCAACGCCACGCCCAGGGCGCCCGCGATGTGGTCGTAGCAAGTCCGCGCCGTGCGCAAACGGTTTGGCGTATTCGGCACGAATGACTTGCGAAATCCACCTGCCAGCACGCTCAGAGCTTCCAGCGCCGCCGCCACCGGCTCGCCCACCAAACTGTAGTAGCGATGCTTCCCCTGAGCCAACACTTTCACGAGGCGCTCCTCCTTCAGCCGCTGCAGGTGCACGCTGGCAGTCGAAGGCGTCACTTCGGCGACCATGGCAAGCTCCGTGCTAGTGCGTGCGCGCCCATCGACCAGGCAGTAAAGCATTCGCGCGCGCGCAGGCTCACCGATGGCCGCCGCAATTCGGGAAACCGCAGCGTCCGGATCCAATTCGACATCCATACTTTGATGCTAGACGAAGTATCCATGACGAGCAAGCATCATACTGCCCGACATGCGGCCACCAAAGCCCTCCACCGACCAGATTAGCCGCCGCGAGGCCATTGGCGGCATGGTCGTCGCGGCAGCCGCGCTCACCGTCGGCCAGGATGCGCTTGGCAGTCCGGCGACAGAAGGAAAACCTGTGACCATCTTGTGCGCTATCCGCTACCAGATCGATCCGTTCCAGCAGGATGCCTTTAAGAAGTACGCCGAGAACTGGGGCCGCATCATTCCGCGCTGCGGCGGCCACCTGGTCGGCTATTTTCTTCCCCATGAGGGCACAAATGATATTGCCTGGGGGCTGATCGCCTTCGACAGTCTGGCTTCCTACGAAGCCTACCGCAGACGCCTGAAGTCGGACCCCGAGGGCCGCGAAAACTTCGCCACATCGCAGGCAAAACGTTTCATTGTTCGCGAAGAACGAACCTTTGTCGAACTAGTCGACGGTACCTTCAACATCCCGGCGAGCCTGCCCGCAACTCCATGACGCCTCTCGCCTGAAATCTCTGGTTCGCGTCGTGCGTATTCTAAGCAGCCGGCGGGAGGAGCAATCCTATGGTGGGATCCGAGTTTGAATACCGTCATCGTTTCTGGATGATTGTCCTCGTCTACGTAGCGGCCTATGCGTTCTATAATCTCGATCATCGCAATATCCTTTGGTCCGTTGTTCCCGGGAACCAGGGAATCCCTCAGAAAGACACGCTCGTGCGCGTTCTGTATGCCGGAGCGGCTCTGCTCGCAGCGGTTGGGGCGGTCCTTCTGACCTGGGCGACTGCCTATCGGCCCCCCAGCGCCAATAATGCTCACACCCCTTTCTCCACGGCCGGTCCCTTTCGCTATGTCAGGAACCCTCACTACTGGGCCTATTTTCTTCTGGTCCTTGCATTGGGTACCTTTCAGAGCATTTTCGGGTTTCCGGTGATGCTGGTGGGCGAAATACTCCTGCTGCTGCGTCTAGTTGGACGCGAAGAACACCGCCTGGAACAGGAGTATGGCGAACGCTTTGTTGAATACGCGCAGCGCGTCCCGCGTCTTCTACCCGCACCCCGGCCGCGCATCGAAGTCGACAGCCAGTCTCCGCGCTGGGGCCGGGCGCTCTGGGAGCAAGCCTTTCAATGGGGTTTCGTCGCAACGTTGCTTGCCTTCGCGTTCACCTTGAGCGATCCGGTTGGGTACGCCTTTGGCGGCGCTACCATTGCCTTTCTGCTCCTGCAAAAGCTCTCTGACCTCCTTTGGATTCGGCTGAGTCGCGCCTAATGGCAAAGGGCGCGGCGCGACGTGGTTCGAGGAGCTTCCGCTTTTCGAACACCGCGCCGGGCACGAGCAACATCAACCCTCGAAAGAACAAGCTTGCCAGTGCGCCGGACCATGGGAAAGGGCCAGCAAAGGACAAACGTACTCTGATTGCTATGATGGTCGCCGCCATGAAACGCTCCGGCCTAGCGAATCCAGCGCACCGCGCCGAAAGTGATTCCGGTCGGAATCGTCAATTCCCGGGCTGCAGCCGGAGCCCTATATTCTCCTTCGATCAACGGGGAGAGTCGCCCCGACCGGACGGTCCGGCCAAAGTGTATAAACATGCGAATGCATGTATAATATTCCATTACCCCCTGGAACCCCGGCCAAAGGCCCTGAGCGGTAGCGGGGACTCGCGTAGAGGATAGCTAGCGATGGAGCAGTTTCTGAAACCTACCGAAGTGATCGACTGGATCCATCCGGCGGTATCTTCCTTAGCCCGGGAACTCGCAAAAAACTCGACCAGCACACTTGAAACTGCCAAACGCTCGTTTGAATGGGTCCGCGATTCCATCCAACACAGTTCTGACTTTCAGCGCAACCCGGTAACTTGCACCGCGTCGGCGGTCCTTCGATCCGGCACCGGCTATTGTTACGCGAAGAGCCATCTACTGGCCGCCCTGCTCAGGGCAAACGGGATACCCGCGGGGTTCTGCTACCAACGGCTCAGCATCGATGACACGGGCGCCACCTATTCTTTGCACGGTCTCAACGCTGTTTACCTGCCGGAATTCGGCTGGTATCGAGCGGATTCGCGGGGCAACAAGCCTGGAGTCAACGCGCAGTTTTCCCCGCCCGTCGAGCAGCTGGCATTCCACGTGAATTTTCCTGAGGAGAGGAATTTTCCTGAGATATTGCCCGACCCCTTGCCCGTTGTGGTTGCCGCGCTCAGGACCTACTCCAGCTGGGAAGCGCTCTATCAGAATTTACCTGACTGGGACCTTCCATCACTCCCCAGCCGGACCTTTGCTCCAGCCGGCGGGGCGTCAAGCGGCGGGACCGAGCGATAGGCCTTCCCGCAGCGGAAAAACATTCTCCTGTTGACATCCCACAGAGTCTTGGCGATACTCCTGTGGACACACCACAGGAGGCTGCATGGCCGGCGACAAGTCGGAGATACTGCAGGGCACGCTCGATTTGATGGTCTTGAAGACCCTCGAGTCTATGGGACCGCTGCATGGCTACGGAATCGCCCGCCGCATCGAACAAATCAGTGAGGAGGCCCTGCAAATCAATCAGGGCACAATCTACGCTTCGCTGGTTCGCCTGATGCAGAGAGGCTGGATTTCGGGCGCTTGGGGCACGTCGGACAACAACAGAAAAGCAAAGTTCTATTCGATCACCCGAGCCGGACGGAAACAGCTCCATACCGAAGCGCAGAACTGGGAGCGCATTTCCGCAGTCATTGGCCGCGTGCTGCGCGGCGCGGAGCGAAGTTAATCCCATGCTCGCGGAGGGAGGTTTCCAGGAAATAGGCTGGCGGCTTACTGGTATTTTGCGACAACTTCTCCGTTTTCAATCTTCAGATCTGAAATGTCCGACGGCAGCTTCAGCTTTTCTCGGTTTTCAGGCGATTCCATCATGCGACGTACAGCCGCCTCTAGTGTCGCCTGCGGGATCGGCAGCGCACCGATCTGGCCGCTCACCGGCTCAAAGCGCAGAAAACCATTGTCTGCGCCCAGCTTGCCTTCTAGCTGGAGCGTCATCTCTTTGCCGTGTACATCGAAGACTACGTATGCGCGCACGCGGTCATCGATCAACTGCACCTTTACATCCTTTACATTCGAGCGCATCTGCTCGACGTCGTCCATCGTGGACTGCTCGGCGGTTGGCGCTCCGCCGGTGGTATTGCCGGGAGCGGCCTTCGCGGCTGGGTTCACCGCCTGGCCACCGGGAAGAACGAGATGCGACGCCAAATACGAGTTCAGTTCGGTCTCGTCCATGCGGAGTGTTGCCGGCTGGCCATGGGCTACCGCCTGCTGCACATCCTGGAATTTCTGTTCGACCCGAGCGGCAGCTTCTGGAGTGCTCGACACGATTGGCGGACGAGACTTATGTAGCAATAGGATCAGTACGATCAGGGCGCAAGCGTAGACTGTCCAGCGCACAATTCGGAAGATCAGTGCGAGCACGGCCATTCTGGACGCCTGGGGATCGGGCATCGGGTTCCCGCCGGGAGGGTTGGCGATATTTGGCATGACTTGCTCCTTGCTCTTCTGACCCACGGGGCTGGATGTTCGTTTCCGTTTCTAAGCTTCGTGTTTTCAGCGGTCCAGAGATTGGGGGAGAGACACCCGCAACGCGGAGCGGGATCATCCCTCACCCTATAACCCTAGAGTTCGCAGATGGTTGCGCCAAGAGAACCAAAGTACCCGTCGCCGAAACTCGTCACCTGCCCGCTTGTCCCTGTCCGGCATCAGCCTTACTCTCACTGAGGAGGCCCTCATGCCGCGCACTCTCGCCTATCTCCTTTTGTTGCTGTTTCCGTGGTCCGCTCTAGGGCAGAACTCTACGCCAGCGACTGGCGCCGAAGAGCGGCCCAAAGGGCGGTCGCGGGTCGGTTTGGCGCTGGAGGGTGGCGGCGCGCTGGGTCTCGCACACATCGGCGTGCTCGCGTGGTTCGAGGAGCATCACATCCCGGTGGATTATGTTGCGGGAACAAGTATGGGCGGGCTCGTAGGAGGCTTCTATGCTACCGGAATGAGTCCGGCAGAATTGAAGAAATTGATCGAGGGAGTCGATTGGAATGAAATCCTGGGCGACGCAACACCTTACGAAGATCTTTCCTACCGAAGAAAAGAAGACCAGCGGGCGTATCCCAATGCTTTCATTCTTGGGCTGCGAAAAGGTTTGTCGCTACCCGGCGGATTGAATTCCGGCCACCAGATTGGCTTGCTAATCGACCGCATAACCTTGCCCTACTACAAATTGGAATCCTTCGAAACGCTTCCGACACCGTTTCGCTGCGTAGCGACGGATCTGGTAAGCGGCAAGCAGGTCGTATTCGAACAAGGATCGCTGGCCGAAGCGCTGCGCGCAACGATGTCCATTCCAGGCGCCTTCACGCCGGTCATCGACAAGGATCGCGTGCTGGTCGACGGCGGGCTGGTGAATAATCTGCCGACCGACGTCGTGAAGCAGATGGGGGCGGACATTGTTGTTGCAGTGCATTTGGACACCACGCCGGTGGAAGCAGCGGACATCAAATCTCTCTTCACTGTGCTGCAACAATCTGTCCGCGTTGTGGTGGCAGAAAGCGAATTGCGCGGGCTTGCGGGAGCGGACGCCGTGGTCAGCGTGCCGCTCGGCGGATACAGCTCCAGGGATTACAAAAAACACGAAGCCATCATGCAAAAGGGCTACAGCGCCGCCGATGGAAAATCGCAGCTGCTCGAAAAATTCGCGCTCAACGGCACGGAATGGCAGGAGTATGTGCACGACCGCGAAGCGAGGAAAAAGACGCTGGCGCCGGTGCCGCAGTTTGTCAAAGTGGAGCGGGCCGACACCGCGCAGCAGACCGAGAACATCGAGCATTACCTGACGCCGCTGACCGGCAAACCGCTGGACACGGACCAACTTGATCGCGCGCTGACACGGCTCACCGGCGTGGGCCGCTATGACACGGTGGGCTACCGGATTACGGAGCGCGACGGGCAACAAGGGCTACTGATTCAGGTGAGTGAAAAGAACTATGCGCCGCCCACGCTCCAGCCGGGGTTTGTGGTGGATGGCTCGGCCAGTGAAGAAGTAGGCTTCACACTGGGCACACGACTGACATATTTGGATGTGGCGGGATTCCGTTCCGAATGGCGGACCGATTTTCTGTTTGGAAACACCTACGGGCTGGGAAGCGAGTTGTACCGTCCGTTCACCCCGGTGAGCAAGTGGTTTTTCGCGCCGCACGGCACGGCAAGCACGCGGACCTTCAAGATTTATGAGAAGCGCAATCCGCTCGCTGACTACAAGTGGGGCCAGGCCAATATCGGGATGGACGTGGGCTACGGATTCGACCGCTTCAGCGAATTGCGCTTCGGCTATGAGGTGGGCTATCTCGACACAAAGCTGCGTTTGGGCACGCCGGTGCTAAATTCCGTGAGCGGGCGCGTGGGCGACGCGAAACTGCATTACCAGTTCGATCACGCGGATAGTCCCGTGATTCCGCGTAGCGGCGTGCGCTCCGAAACGACTTTCCGGTGGTTTGACGCCAGTCCCGGCGCGGCGAGCGCTTTTCCTTCCCTGCAGGTGAACATCGAGTATTTTCAACCCGTTTCGGCGTTAGGTTCCGTGTTCGTGAATGGCGAGGGCGGATCAACCTTCGGGTTTAATGACACGGGGATTCCACAATTCTTTTTGGGCGGGCCGCTGACTCTCAGCGCCTACGGCTTGAACGAGCTGCAAGGAAATCAATACTATTTGTTCCGCGCGGGCTATTTGCACGATCTTTGGACGCTGCCCCCGCTCGCCGGAAAAAGAGTCTTTGTGATCGGCTCCTACGAATTTGCGAAAATGTACCGGGCGCCAAACGAAAGCAAATTCCCTAATGATTTTGCCGCCGGCGTCCTGGCCGAAACGGTAATAGGCCCGCTCTTCGTCGGCGGCAGCGTGGGCGACACAGGCCATCACAAATGGTTTTTCCAACTCGGCCGGGTGTTCTGAGATGTTGGGTGATCGAACAGGCCTATCTCCCGGCGCAGTCGGTCGGTTTCCGGTAGCGCAACTTCCCGCAAGTCTGCCGAGGGGCTGGGTGTGCTCCCGATGAAAATTCGGCGAGCCCGGTGTAAACTGGTGCTGGTTTCGATGCCCGGAAGGAAAACCCTCGTGAAGCGAATCGTTGTTTTCATGCTGCTGGTGGGCTTGAGCGGCGCATGGTCGGCAGCCGTCAATGCTCAGAGCCCGGGTGTCGCGGAATACGCGCGCGAGTCGCGGGAAGCGTCCAGGAAGTCGGCCAAAAGGCAGCAGAGGATGCTCAAGAAGGCGTCCAAGAAGCAGCGCAAAGCCATGAAGAAATACGCGAAGGCGCAGCGAAAGGCGGCCAAAAGAGCGCATCGCCGCGCTCGATAACCTTCGAATGTGAATGGCTGCCTGGAACGACGATTTACGATGTGCTGTGGGCAGTAGCTAGTCTGGCCGCAGGCCGGCAAACGAAGTGCGGATCCGAGCTAAGACAGCGCACTAAAACGAATGCGGTTGCCTAATGCACCGGGCCAGCGGCGACTTCCCGGGCGTTGCCCATGGCGGACCACAGGATGCGCTCTGTTTCAGCGGAATCAGGCGGGCATGCGATGTAGTCAAACGCTCCGGCGCGAAGTGCGGCGAGGTAGTGATCCCATTCGGCGAAACGCGACAGAACGACAACCGGTGTAGGTCTCGCCGCCGAGACGACGCCACGGAAATCGCCATCGGGCAGAGTTTCATGGCAGAAAACCACGCCGAACTTCTCTTTGTCCATGAAGATTCGTGCTTCATCCAGTTTCATGCAGCAGACGGAGATCAGCCCGCATCTATTCATCGCCGCGGTTATTTTTTCATGATGTTCTTTTTCGGGAGAGATTACCAATACCTGGTTGACGTTGGCCATGTCTTCTACCGTCCTTTCTGAGGCCTCGAAGAAAGCGGCCGCAATTCGTGCGGCCTCCTGCTAGGTCGTGCTCATAAGTTCCTTCCGCTCCGCCCGGATGCGGCTGCGCTCGAGATGCTAACTTCCACCAATCGATGGGCGGGCCGCTCGATGGGAGGTCACGCACACTATCACCAGAAATCCCGCCGGACTGTGCAAAATTGAACAGCTGGTACCTTTATGAACCCATAAAGTGCCGTGCGATACGGAGAGCCGGAGTTGCTATTAGCCGGAAAGCAAAGCTGGGCCGGGCGGTATCCCTGGCCTCGCCGCTCTTATGACTCTGGGAGAAGCCTTCTATCCCAGGTTGATCGAGAGCGAGGAATCTTTGAGTCTGTGGGAACAAATGCTCGTCCAGGGAGGTTCTGCGCGTCACTGTCGAGCAGAAGAAATCAATTGTGGTCGGGATTCATTGTAAAGGAAACGCGATTCGCTCCCGCCGTGAGCAACACGATCCTCGACCCCGCGAGTGTATTTGTCCGTTTACGAGGTCTCTCGGAAACGCTGGTGCAAGGCTCTGCGAGTACTCTTCCAACCAGCGGTGAACTTCGCAACTATCTTCCATGAGAACAATCTTTGCCGCACTGGTGTGTTGCCTGCTGCGCGCTGCTCCTGCTTGGGCGCATACCTCCACGGCTGGCCTGGCCTGGGCGGTCGGCGGGGGACTCGAATATCGGGTGACGGATGCGATAGCCATCCGTACTGGTGTGAACTACATGAGAACGTCCCGCTTCGACCCGTCGCTGACGCTTGGCCGGAGCAATATCAGGGGCACGGCGTCCATCGTCCATTCTTTCCTGAGACGCGCGGGGAGAGGCCGCTTAGCCTGATGAAAAGAAATCTGGCGGAAACTCCACAAGTGTGCGAAATGGGGCTGTATGGCTCGCCTCGAGCGGTGAGGATAGGTGCATGCAGCATAAGAAAGCCAAGAAGGCCGGCGAGGAACCTGGCGACGCTCTGCGTGCCAGCGTCAAAAAAGAGATGGCGGAGCCGCGCATGGCCAAGTCCGCAAGAGCAATGGAACGGACTTTGGACAGGAGCCGAATTCCGGAACCGCCAAACACCAGCATGCCTGGAACAGTCGACAAAATAATTCCGTCTCGCAGCCGGAGACGACCGGAAGAGGCGCAGATTGGTGTTGACAAGGCTGCCCGCCGGCATCGAGACCTCCGCTTTGAGAGTTCATTAACCGACGAGCATGGCGATGAGGTGAAGGTCAAAAAGGGTGCTCGCGTTGACGTTACCATCGCAGTGCAACCCAAGACGGCAGTCGCCAAAACCAGAAAGCAAAACTAGTCGGCGTAGCGCTAGAGAGCCGAACCGGACCTGCGTCTTGGCGGCCAGCTCCGCTGCAAGGGACGGAGTTGCGGTGCTGATGCGGACTATCAACTCCGACCAGCTTGCGTGCGATTCTTCTCGAGAGTCTCCATAGCTGCCAACTTCCGGTCTGTATGTTGCCTTGAAAAGGAACGAAAATGCCTGACGAAGACTGGGTCAAAACGCTTGCGGACGGTAGAAAAGTGAAATTCATCTACCAAGAGCTGCCGGAGGACGGGGCATTCATCACCGCGCAGATTGCAGGCAATGAAGTGGTCTATTCGATCGTATTGGCCAAAGCAGGAAACCCGCTGAGTCGGGAAGCTGTTGAAAGTCGCTTTGAGGGTGAACTCTCAAAGAAGTAACGACATTCCACTGGCGACACCGTGGGTGAAGCAACCATTTCAGCCGGAACGGCGGCCCTCCAGCATCCCAGCAAAAAGTTCTTGACTAGAACGTAATGATTGCGCTAACTGTAGCTAGGTGGTGTCGCTATGCGGGCATCCACAACTTCCCGGAAGAGCAAATCCAGTCCAAAACTGAGGCAGAAGCATCCTTTTGACGCCCAAGCTTTTCTCGATTCCGCCGGTGTGGCGAGAAAGGTTAAGGAGATCAAACGAGGAGAGGTCATTTACGCCCAAGGTGCTGCCGCCGAGAGCATAATCTATTTGCAAAGCGGCGGCGTAAAGCTGACGGTCGTCAATGAAGTCGGCAAAGAAGCGGTCGTGGCGATTCTGGGACCGGGCGACTTCTTTGGTGAGGGCTGTCTGGCGGGTCAGTCGGTTCGCATAGGGACGGCCACCGCGATTACGTCCAGCACCGTGCTCGTCATTGAGAAGAGCGAAATGTTGAAGCTGCTCCACGAGGAGCATGACCTCTCCGACCGGTTCATCAGGTTCATGCTGGCACGGAACATTCGAATCGAAGAGGACCTGATCGATCAGCTGTTTAATTCGAGCGAGAAGCGGCTGGCGCGCACACTTCTCCTGCTTGCGCGTTATGGAAAAGAAGACCAACCCCACGGAGTTCTCCCCAAGATGTCGCAAGAAACGCTGGCGGAGATGGTTGGCACAACGCGCTCACGCGTCAATTTCTTCATGAACAAGTTCAGGAAATTGGGCTTTATCAAGTACAACGGCGGTCTGCAGATCAACACTTCTCTCTTGAGCGTGGTGCTGCACGAGTAGGCAGACAAGCGAAAAAAGCGCAAAGCCAAGAGTGGCGGCGCTCCCGGAGAGAGAGTTCTCCTTCGCCGCAGCACCACGAGAGACGCTTCAAGGCATATAATCTCCGTTCCCGGGATCGGCCCGGAAGGGTCGCCGCGTGATTCGCAGCCCAACGCTTGTTTGATTTCTGCGGAGGTAATATGAATGCAAGCACGGCTCGTGCGGAGCAGGACCTCTGGCCGGAACTTCCTCTGGAAGCCTGGCAGGACACTTACGCGACGCTCCATATGTGGACGCAAATCGTGGGTAAAGTGCGGTTGGCACTGAGCCCGAATATCAATCATTGGTGGGGAGTGCCCCTCTACGTGAATGCTGTGGGGCTGACCACCTCGGCCATTCCTTACGCTCTGGGCAATTTCGAAATACAGTTCGATTTCATACATCACAAGCTCGTCATTCGAACCAGCAACGACGCTATCGTGGCGCTGGCCTTGGCGCCGCAACCCGTTGCCGATTTTTATCGCGATTTCATGGAAACGCTGGGGTCGCTTGGCATTGCGGTGAGAATTTGGAAAATGCCGGTCGAAATCGCCGATCCTATTCCGTTCGATCAGGACAAGCAACATGCTTCCTACGACCCTGAATATGCCAACCGCTTTTGGCGGATTCTCGTCCGCTGCGATGAAGTGTTCAAAGAGTTTCGCGCGGGCTTCATCGGAAAGGCCAGTCCCGTGCATTTTTTCTGGGGCAGTTTCGATTTGGCGACGACGCGCTTCTCGGGGCGGCGTGCTCCGGAACGCGAGGGAGCCGACTCGATCACTCGAGAAGCGTATTCGCACGAGGTGAGCAGCGTGGGATTTTGGCCGGGCGGCGGCGACGTCAAGGGAGCGGCGTTTTATGCTTACGTGGCGCCGGAGCCAGCGGGGTTTCGGCAGTATCCAGTTCGCCCGGCAGAGGCATTCTATCAGCCCCGACTGAAGGAATTCATATTGATGTACGATGACGTGCGGGGGGCGCCTTCGCCGAGGGAGACGCTGCTGGCATTCATGCAAAGCACCTATGACGCGGGGGCGGACCTTGGAAAATGGAACCGCAAGGAGCTTGAAAAAGGGGCCAGCTAGAAACGCGACCGCGCCGGCAGCCCGTGACGCATTTCCTCAGGAGACAAAGTTAGCTTCGAGGAAAAGATTGTTCAGGGCTTCGGAAAGATTGGGGTGAGCGAAAACGGCGCCGCGAAGAACGGCGTAGGGCAGCTTGCCCATCATCGCTAACTGAATCATCGACATTACTTCTCCTCCTTCAAGACCGAGTACGGCCGCGCCCAGGATCTGTCCGGTGTCGCCATCGACGATAACTTTCATGAAGCCGCGGGTTTCATCCACTTCAAGCGCGCGCGCTACGCGGGTCATGGGCATCTTGGCCACGCGAATCTTGCGATTTTGCGCGTGTGCTTCTTCTTCGGAGAGGCCGACACGGCCCAGCTGCGGATCGATAAACACCGTGTACGGAACCAGGCGGCCATCGGTGCTGGCGCTTCCTTTCTCAATAAGATTTGTTCGGATGATGCGGAAGTCGTCGTAGGAAATGTGCGTGAATGCAGGGCCGCCCTTGATATCGCCAAGCGCGTAGATTCCAGCGATATTTGTTTCGAGTTTCGGATTGACCTGAATGAACCCGCGTCTATCCGCGGCAATGCCTGCGGCAGCGATGTTGAGAGTGTCTGAGTTGGGCACGCGGCCCGCGGCGACCAGCAAATGAGACCCACTGATCGTGCGGCTTTCGCTTTCGCCGCCGGCGGCGACCCCGAGTTTGATCTGCGGGCCTTCCTTAGCCACGCGCTGTACTTTGGCGTTGAGCAAAACGTCGATGCCATCCTGCTGCAGGATCGCCAGAACTTCAGCGGCGACGTCCGCATCTTCGTCGCGGAGCAATTGCGCCGCTCGCTGCGCGATGGTCACGCGGCTGCCAAAGCGGCGAAAGAGCTGGCCGAATTCAAGTCCGACGTAGCCGCCACCGATGACCAGGAGATGCTCGGGGACGGCGTCGAGTTCCATGATGGACGTGCTGTCGAGATACGGGACGCCTTCGAGACCTTCGAGCGAAGGCACGGAAGCGCGGCACCCCGCGTTGATAAAGAATTGATCGGCGGTGAGCGTGCGTTGCGAGCCATCCTGGAGGCGGACTTGCACAGAGCGCGGGCCCGTGAAGCTGGCCTCGCCAAAGAGAAGATCGAGATTGGGAGTTTTTTCAATCCGCGCCTGACTGCCGTTACGGAAAGTAGTGACGACGGCGCGCTTGCGCTCGCGTACGCGGCGCATGTCCACAGTGATGCCGCCGGTGCGCACGCCGTAGTCCGCTCCGCGGCCGGCCAGATAAGCGACGCGGCCGCTCGCGACTATCGTTTTGGTGGGAGTACAGCCCTCGTTGACGCATGTGCCGCCCACGTGCGCGCGTTCCACCAGAGCGGTGCGCAAGCCGGCGTTAGCCAATGCCTGGCAAAGCGGCGTGCCTCCCTGGCCGGAGCCGATGACAACGGCCTGATAGTGGTCCGATACGCTCATACATGCTCCTCCGCTTTCTGAGACTTTCCGCTTGCCGAGAATTGGATGGTCCAAGGGTAGTGATATTTTCAGTAATTCAGAAATGAAACGGTCACGTCGTAGCGAGAGCCGCGCACCAGAAAATTCCTCAGGAAGCGGTTTGCGGGACGGCTGGTTCGGGCGGCGCCGGTCCTGGCTCCGGGAAAAGCCGCCGAGCGCGGAGCGCGCCAACGAGCAAAGCAAGATTGGTCAAGAGAATGACGGCAAAGGCGAGCGAGGGAAGAAACTCGAAGTCGGCGCCGCGAGCTTCCACAATTTGTATGCCCAGCACGGCGGTGATGAGGCCGCGCGGCAGAAACCAGATCATCAGTTCGCGCTCCTGAGACGTGAAGGCGCGCCAGGCGAAGCGCCCGGACTGCACCGAGAGACAGCGAGCCAGGAACAGCGCTCCAAAACAGCCGAGCGCCAGGACGGCGTGCTTGCGTAAGCCCTGGAATTCGACAAGGGCGCCGAGCAAGACAAAGAAAAATGTACGAATCAAAAAAGCCAGCTCGCCATGAAACGTGAGCATCTGCCCGTGATGCTGCGCATGCGAGCGACCGTGCTCCTGCTTCACGGGCGTCTCGGAAAACCAGTCCGCACTTTCCGCGTCATCGCCGAGTTGGAAGCGCTTTTGCGCCGTCGGGTAATTGGAAAGCGTGAGGCCAAAGACCAAGACGGCGACGAGTTCGTTGCCGTGAAGCGCGTGAACGCCGGAGTAGATCAGCAAAACCGCGGCGAAGGTCAGCACATGCCAGAAACGCTCCTCCGAGAGTAGTGGCAGGAGATAGGACCACAGAGCGCCCGTGAGCGCACCCGATGCAACGGCGAGAATGACGCTGGAGAAAAGACTCCAGGTGATGATTCTCGCAGAAGCGCTTCCGCCAGCGGCGGTATCGATGAGCGTGGTGACAGCAAGGACAGCGAGGGCGTCGCCGAACGTGGCTTCCACAAGCAGAGTGACTTTGACCTCGCGCCGAAGATTCACTTGCTGCAGAACGGGGAGAAGGATCGAACTGCTGATGCAGCCTAGAGCGGCGCCGACAAGGAGCGCCGGAATCCAGGTGAAGTGCAGAGCGTGCCGACAAACAAGCGCGACACTAGCCGCGCTGAGCATGTAACTGAAAACAGCAAGAAACAAGCCGCCGGCGAAGTGGCTGAGAATTTCGCGGAACTTGAGTTCGAGGCCTCCTTCGAACAGGATGAGAATCAGCGCCAGCGAGCCGAAGCCGTGCGTGGCGCCGCGAAACAGATCGGGATTGACCCAGTGGAGCACGGGCCCGATGAGCACTCCCGTGGCCATCAGGATGATGACGTCCGGCACGCCGGTGAAGCGCACGAGCCGGTTGGCCACGAAGGCGAGAACCAGCAAGCCACCGAGCAGCGCGAAAAAGAGATTCAGGTCCATGAAGGGATCCGGCGGGCCCCGGGGTGGAGAAATAGTCGCGGAAACGGGAAGTCGAAGCAAATGAAAAGTTGGCGTGGACGAGATGGCGCCCAGCCCCGTATAAGCGATTGCGGAACAGCCCCGGAATTAGTGCCGGGACACGATCAAGAGCCCGGCGCCGATGGCGATGGCGTCTTCGACGAGAGCAATGACAAAGTCGGGAACCTTGAGCGCCTTTACGAGTTCAGTCCGCCATTGATAGCCGGCGAAGGCTCCTGCAAGACCGCCCGCAGCGCCTAGAATGGCGCCAGGCGCGGGAGACTGTCCCGCAGACACGCCGACGCAGGCCCCCGAAAGAGCTCCCGAGACCAAGCGGGCGATCAGCCCCACAGGCGCGGTGCGGCTGGGCGTCGAGGGCAGCTTATCCGCAATGAGCTCAACGATCGCGAGCACCGTGAAAATGGCAACAGCGGCAGTCGATCCCATAAACGCGAGCCGGGTTCCGGCAAGGTTAAGCCAGTTCCCATGCGCAGCCCAAGCGCTAACCGCCGGCGCCGTCAGGGAGCGCATCCCAGACACGATGCCGATAGCGAAGACCAGAACGAGAATGAAAGTAGCACTCATCGCAGGAGATGTATCTCCGATGCCATTAGGTGTCAAGAAAATAAGAGATGAAAGAAAAAAAGGGGGGAAACCGTTCGCTGGGGGAATTCCGTCGTTCGCGCTGTACAGGCGACCATTCGGTTTTTTCTTGTTTTCGCGGCGTGAATTCTGTGGCATTCTCGAAGGCGTCCCAAGGAGGACTACGTCCCATGCAGCGGTTGATACCTATAGGCCGTATTGCGGCGTTGCCGGCGTGGCTGGATCGCGGCAGCGAATGGACGTCCTCGGCTCGCTTCCGTTAGTTCCTTTCTAGTCGGCAATTTTAATTGAAACATTTCTACCCCGAGCGGCTAGTTGTGCCGTATTGTCGCGCGAGTTTTTCGTTCGCACGAATCACCGCCCTTCCTGTGTCCGAACAATTTGTTCGCATGTGGGAGAGCACAGTCCGAAGCGTTGAGGCGCTTCTTAGAAAAGAGAAGAGTATGGTCACCATCACCATCAAGGGAGGGACTCCGGAAGGCTACGAATCCTTGTGCAAGACCTGCACACGCGGCCACATCATAAGCGGATTCCGCGCAACCGAAGAGGAAGTGTTTTGCCGAACTTTCTTTATCGAGCGCGAGATTCGTTTTCCGGTACGCGAGTGCACCTTTTACGAGGACAGGCGGTTGGCGAGCAAGGAAGACATGGAAGAAATCGCCTGGCACTTGAGAAGCACCACCGGGAAGCCCACTCGGAATGTCGGCTTCGTCAATGGTGTTTTTCGAGAACCCGAAAGCGAAGATCTGCACATTCTTCCGGCAGTTTCTCGTGAGCCAAAGCTGAAAGAGTAAGCAAGGGGCTGCGCCTCTCCGAAACGGAAGGGCGCAGCTCACGAATATGCTCAATGTTGGAAGCCAAATTCGAGGCATACAAGAACGAAAAACATTGCTTTCGAGCGCAGCGACAAACAGCGAAGAGGTTACCCGTCTGAAAGCAACACCAAGAGAGGGCATCGAGTTGTCCACCGGGAGAAAGAGCTCGTGGAAAACCTCGGACGGAACGACTTGTGTCCATGCAGCTCCGGGCGCCGATTTTAGCGTTGGGAATTATCCTCGGATGAAAGCGCAAAACAATCGGCTTGAACCAGCTACGCGTTAACCGGCAAGCGGCTTCGGCGCCAAACTCAATTCGGGCGGTGCCCGGAGAATCCTGGCGCAAGAAACCAGGCTGTCGAATGGAAGCATAGGATTGAAGGTCAACACACCAGAGAATCAAACATCACGGGAGCGTTGTCGCTGCGGATTCCCACGGGTCCCTTAAATTGCAGCACAACGGGCACCAGTGTTCCCGGCCAAACCACTCTGCCGTCCGCTTTAACGGTCAGTTCTTTCCCTTCCAGTTCCGCATAGAGAGTATGCGGCTGATCCACACGCACGACCGGTGGTGGCACATTCACTCGCGGCTTGATGTTATTGATATATCCCCGGTCCAAACAGTCCTCATGCGTGCGTTGGCCGAGATTCAATTTTACGGACACGGCGATTCTCTGCGTGTCGAAGTTCCACATCACACACACTAGGCTGCAAATGTCCTGGGCCTTCAGTTTTATCCCAAACTGGTGGCGCACTTCCCCATTGCCGAGGTGCGACACCTCGCTCGTGGGCCCAAGGCAGGTGATTTTACGGTGACTCTTTGCGACGGACCGATCGTCGTCAACGTCGCACGCATTTCTTTCGAGCCCACCATCAGACGATCGCCTGCGGCTTTATCAATCTTTCCGTCGGAAACGTCGAAGTCGCTCAACTGCGTTCTGGTTTGGGCTTCCGCGGTGGAACAAGCTACAAGCGCAACCAAGCCCAACCCCAAGTTAAACCGGGTCATCTTGCAATCCTCCGGCCGGCAATTTCGGAATCAATCCGTAGGAACGAGCAACACTTTGCGGCACCCAACTATATGCTCTGAAGCTCTTCTGAACAACGCTGCGCTACTCGATTCTCAGTGCGCTCATGGGCGAAATAGATGCGGCGCGGTTTGCGGGAATTATGGCCGCGAAAAATGAGCAGACTGCGAGCGCCCCGGCAGCCACAGTCAGCGCGAGCGGGTCCCAGGAGGAAACGCCATACAGCTGGGCTGAGATCAAGCGTCCAGCGCCGATGGCCAGCGGCAACCCCAAAATAAGACCCATTAGCACTCGCTTGAATGCCCCGCGCAGTACGAGTTGAATCACGGTCGGGCGGTCAGCGCCAAGGGCCATGCGAATGCCGATTTCGTTGGTTCTCTGCGCAACTGTATAGGCCGTGACGCCGTACAGTCCAACAGCAGCCAGTAACAAAGCCACGGTTCCGAACAAGCCGGCGAGGCTGGCTACCGCGCGCTCCTGGTCAAAGGAAAGCTCGATTTGCTGCTGCATGGTCCTGATGCTGTTGATCGTCAAGTTGGGATCCAGTTCCGCCAGCACCCTGGTTAGCAGCGGCTCCAAGGCGCCTGGCGACATAGTTGTGACCAGCATGATTCCGCCGATAAAGTGCGAGCGCAGCTCCAGTTTCTTCATCAGCTCGTCGTGATAAGCCACATTCTGAGCCAGCGGCACGTAGAACATCGGACGCGCCGGTCTGCTCAACCCCCAGCCCGCAAACTTCGCATCATGCACGACGCCGACGATACTAAAGGTGCTGGCGTATTGGGGCATGTCCAACCCGAAGTGCTGCTCCAGCGGGTCTTCGTCGCTTTTGAAAAAGCGCTTCACAAAAGCCTCGTTCACAATCGCCACCGGCGCCGTGGTTTCGTTGTCCGCCGCAGTAAACGCTCGTCCGCGCAAAATCGGCATACCAAAATTCTGAAGATAGTTGGCGCTCACGCGATCCCACGAGGCGCCCGATTCGCCGTTGAACTGGCCGGCAGGATGGCCGGCCACCATAATCAATTCGCTCCAGTTGTCGGTGAGTGGGTTATACATGGCCAACCCGGATCCTGACACTCCAGGCAAGCGATTGAGTTGTTCTTCAAGCTGGCGGTACAGCGCCGCTAACCTGGGCTGCGTGTAGCTCGCTGGCGGACGGTTCATGTCCACCTCCACGCGCCCTTGCACCTGATAACCGAAATCTTGATGTTCGAGCTTGTTTAGGCTTCGCGCCAACATGGTGGCACCGGCGACCAAGACCACCGACAAGGTGGCCTGCACAACCAGCAATGCTTTACGGGCGAAAGAAGAACGATCCCGGGTGCCGCGGCCCGATCCTCGCAATGCTTCTGCCGGATCCGTGCGCGTCGCGAGCCAAGCTGGAGCCGCCCCGAAAATAATTCCCGTCACCAGCGCCAAGCCGAAAGCGAACGCCAGCACCATGAGCGATGGTGTGGCGCTGATCGGAAGGAAGTGTGAGCTGTGGAAGGCGAGCGCCAGCAGCAGCTGCGCGGCCGAGGTTGCCACCAAAAGTCCAGCGATGGCGCCACCAAACGCGAGCAGGACGGCTTCTACCAGCGCTTGACCAACGATCTGCCACGGGGTGGCTCCCAGAGCCAGGCGTACTGCCGTTTGCCCACGGCGCGCTACTCCCCGCGCCAGCAGCAGGTTCGCAACGTTAGCGCATGCGATCAGCAGGACCAACCCGCACACCGACAGGAGGATCTGCAAGCTCCGCCCGTACTCCTCCTTCATCACCGCCACACCCGCCCCCGCGGGTACTACATCGACCACCTGCTTGGGAAGCGTCCGGATCACCTCCGGCATCCAGTTGGCAGGATATCCGGAATCGTTCTGCATCCATTGCCGCAACACTCCGGTGAGGCGCAGAGCCATTCCATCCATCGAAGCTCCCGGTCGCAATCGCCCGATCACGCGCAGCCACGCAGAGATAGACTGATGCAGCAGACCACCTTCACCATCCATCATGGGTTCCTGTTGCACCGGGATCCAGAGATCAGGAGGGTCGCTTTCCAGCGTTTCGCCGAAAAATCCTGCGGGCGCAACGCCGATCACCGTAAAGGGATGTCCATCCACCACGAACGTTGAACCCACTACGGATGGATCACTGCCATAGGTTGTCTGCCAGACGCGGTGGCTGAGCACTGCAACCGGCGAAGCAGCCGGCTTGTCGTCATCCGGAGTAATCACCCGGCCGCCGAAGGCAGGCACTCCAAGCGTCGAAAAATAGTTGCCAGTGACGTACTCCGAGCGCAGAGGTCTGGCAGCTGACTCGATCCCCTGACGTCGCACGCTCAACCGGCCGCGCCCGGCCTGGAAAGCTGCCACCTCCTCAAATTCTGGTGTTTCTGTCTTCAGGCGCTCGTACAAAGAGAAGGAAAACATTCCCCACTGGTCCTGAGGACCCCCTTCCACGCAGCAATCATCGCCTTCGCCGACCCGGTAGAGCTTGCCGGGATCAGAAACCGGCAGCGAGCGCAGCATCACAGCGTGGATCAAGGTAAATATTGCCGTGGTCCCACCTATTCCCAAGGCGAGCGTTAGTACCGCCGCAGCAGTAAAAACGGGCGACAACCGGAACTGCCGCAGAGCGTACCGAAAACTGCCGGGCAGGTTTTGCATGGCACACCTCTCCGTAGATTACGTAGCTTCGCTGCCGAGAGTTCCCCATGCGGCAAATTTGTAAGCGCCGCTCGCAGCCGCATGGTGCCGTTCTATTGACGACTCAGGGAGGCCTTGGTCACCGAGTCCCGGAACGGGCCCTCTCTGGAATCCGGTTTATGCGTCTACTGCGTAGCAAACGGGGTGACGGTCAGCTGTTTTAAAAACTCTTGACTTTCGCTTTTTATTCGCCTAAGGTTCATGGCGGTAGAGGAAACGGGAAACGGGCGGCGTTTGGCTCCATTGCCTTTTTGGCTCTCACGAACCGGGCGCCGCCCGTTGAAAATTCCGCATCTTAAGCGGGGCGAGGTCAGCTCGAAATGGAGATCCTTCGACTCCCGAAAGCCTTCCGCGACCGGGAGAACGCGGTCCGGTCGGCATCGTTCGGAGCAGGATTGCGCTTCCCTGCGTTGGCCGCTGCGCGGTCCCAGTCACTAGGAGCCCGTTATGGACGTCTGTGTCGAAAACGTATTTCCCGCAGTGGCGATGCCGTTCAATCCTTTTCACGAAGACGCGTGCGAAGAAAAAAAGCCCAAGCCGGGAGGCCTCGGCTACCGCAGCGGCGGCAAGATTCCAAACATTGTGCACGTGGATGTGGACGCGTTTTTTGCTTCGGTCGAGCAGGTGCTGAACCCGAAGCTGCGCGGAAAGCCAGTGCTGGTAGGACGCGGCGTGGTAGCGTCGGCAAGCTACGAAGCAAAAATGTGCGGCGTGAAAACGGCGATGACATTTCGCGATGCGCTGCGGATTTGCCCGAAGGCGATAGTAGTGCCAGGACAATACGAGCACTACGCGGATTTTGCGGAGCGCGTTCGGCGGATTCTTGAGAGCTACACGCCCGCGGTGGAGACGGCGGCGCTGGACGATTTTTATCTGGATTTTGCCGGGACGGAGCGGCTGTACCCGGATTATGAAGCGGCCCTGCGGCGAGTCCAGACGGAAGTCCTGGAACAAACGGGATTGAGCGTGAGCGTAGGAGCGGCACGAACGAAAGTGGTGGCGTCGATTGCGTCGCGGCTGGAGCGGCCGCGAGGCTTCCGCATGATCGTGCCGGGAACGGAAGAGAACTTCTTGACGCCGCTGCTGGTCGAGAAGCTACACGGGATTGGGCACGTCCACGCGGGCATGCTGGCGGAGCGTGGAATCACGACCATCGGAGAACTTCGGCTGGTACCGCGAGCAGCTCTGGAGGCCGCGTTTGGCGAAGTGATTGGAGGACAGATCTGGGAGCGCGCACGTGGTCTCGACGGGCGCCAGGTGATGATGCCCTCAACGCCGAAGTCGGTGTCACGCGAGACGACCATTGAAGGTGGAACGATCGACACGGAGCTTCTCGGCGGGCTGATCGAATATTTGAGCGGGCGCATCGGCTCGACGCTACGCGAATACGGACGGCAAGCACGAACGATTGGGCTGCGCATCCGGTATGTGGACCATTTTTCAGCGCATCAAACGGTGCGAATCACGCGGCCGTCCAATGACGAACGCGAACTGCTCGCAGAAGCAAAAGAACTCTTTGCACGATTATTCACGCGTCGCGTAGCCGTGCGCCTGGTAGGTGTAAACGTAACAAACCTCGAAGCCGACCGCCGGCAACATGAACTCTTCGACACGCATGCAAACCGCCGCTGGTATCTGAACCGCGGCCTCGACGCTGTGCGCGGCCGCTACGGCTGGAACGCGGTGTTTTACGGCAAGGGCCTCGAGCTGCGCGAGCACTACGCAACCAAGCCCGGCGGGCTGGTGCTGTCCACGCCCTGTTTATCGCGATGAAGAAAAGCCCTCCGGCTGGGAGGCCTCGGCTGAAGAGTTTTGACATTGTGCAAGTAGGGGCACGGCGTGCTGCAGCCGCACAAAGCACAAAGGAATCAAATGTTGCTGAATTTTGCTTCCTGCTCCCTACTCTGATTTGACGATACAAAATGCCCACCCTTAGGGCGGGCATCGGTTTCTTCCTTTTCGGATCGGGCTCCCGTGTTCGCACATTTGCATTGTCACAGCCACTATTCGTTTTTGCGGGGCGTGGCGCCACCGGAGGAGATTATTACGGCGGCCGTGGAGCAGAAGATGCCTGCCGTGGCGCTGACGGATACGAATGGGTTGTATGCGGCGGTGCCATTCTATCAGGCGGCGAAAAGGGCGGGGGTGAAGCCGATAGTGGGAGTGACGCTGGATGTGGAGTGGCCGGAAAACCAAACAGAGACTCCTCGCTCCGCTCGGAATGAGGGAAGCGCGCGCTCCGTAGGGATCGTGCTGCTGGCGGCGGATATCGAGGGGTATGGCAACTTGTGCCGGTTGGTGACGCTGCGGCATTTGGGAACGACGGAGTTGGCAAAGAGCAAGGAGTGCGCTGCGCATGACGGGCCGTCGGTAACACGGGAGGAGTTGGCGGAGCATTCTAGAGGCGTGATTGCCCTGTGTCCATTGCCCGCGCGAATGCACCAAGAGGGCCACCCGAGGGGCACGGCACGCCGTGCCCCTCGGGAAATTGACGCGCCAAGCGGGGCCGGCAAGCCGCGCGGTGCTCCCACAAAGACAGCGCAACGCGCTGCCAATGAACAGCGACAAGAATTGTCCGGCACAAATCATTGGTCACCAGCCGCCGGTCACTTCGCGCATCTGAAAGACATTTTTGCCGAGCGGCTGTGGATCGAGGTGCACCATTTGTCTCCGGGAGACGGGCGCACGCTGCGCGAAGCGGAGCGCATCGGGCGCGAACTGGGCGTGCCGCTGGTGGCGACAAACAACGTCCATTTCTTGCGGCCGGAAGAGCATTTGCATCACCGCGCGGTGAATGCAGTGCGTTCCGGCGGGCTGCTCACGACGGTGGCGGCTCCGGACATCACGACCGGCGAAGCGTGGTTCAAGCCGGCGGCGGAAATGGAGCGGCTGTTCCCGGATCATCCTGAATGGCTGCGCGCGACTCTGGAAATTGCGGAGCGATGCAATCTGGAGCTCGGGCTGAACCAGACGATCTTTCCGGAATTTCCGGTGCCGGAAGACGAGTCCGCGTTTTCGTATTTGTCGAAATTGTGCTTTGCGGGAGCGCGGCGGCGTTACCGCCCGGTGCTGCCCGAAGTGCTTTCGCGACTGACCCACGAATTAGGAGTGATCGAAAAGCTGCACCTGGCGCCGTATTTTTTGCTGGTGTGGGAGATCGTGGAAGAGGCCAAGCGGCGCGGGATTCCGGCGGTGGCGCGCGGCTCGGCGGCAAGTTCGATGGTGACGTATTGTTTGGGAATTTCCTGCGTGTGCCCGCTGCGTTGGGGATTGTACTTCGAGAGATTCTTGAACGAGCAGCGCGGCGATTGCCCGGATATCGACATCGACATTTGCGGCGCGCGGCGGGATGAATTGCTCGACTATGTGTACGAGCGCTGGGGCCAGGAGCACGTAGCGATGATC
>Ga0210384_10001290_pt1 | contig 34608 bp, 18 predicted proteins | sample IncBWH2MmetaG_FD_160574 | JGI IMG/M metagenome (GOLD analysis project Ga0210384, IMG submission 160574) | Forest soil microbial communities from Barre Woods Harvard Forest LTER site, Petersham, Massachusetts, United States - Inc-BW-H-2-M | ecosystem: Environmental > Terrestrial > Soil >...
GAGGTGAAAGAGAATTTTCTATTCTTAGGCACCAAAGAACTAAAGCGATAATAGATATCATCCACGCTAATAAGGTGTGGAAATTGTGGAATGATACTATCATTCTTATAGGTTACTGTGCCAAGATCAAACCCTTGGGAATTAGAGACGGCTACGTACACCACGCCATTAGCATAGTCTACTTCGTACTCTCCCACATTGCTTAGTCTATCGATGTTAACAGATGCAGCAAATGTCCTATTAAACCATTTCTCTTTTTTAAAGACATTGCCATTACTAAATACCATGCTGGTATTAAAGGAAGAGGCTACACTATCTTCGGTGGCGGCGATACCTACGTTGTGGTGCAAGAAAATCTTGAATATTTTTAGACTGTGAACATTAGTGACCGTAGTATTAACGAAGAGTAACTCATTGGGCACAGTATTAAAAGAGGCTCTTTCTCCAGTTTGTTGAATAACACGTGGAGGGTTGTTAAATCTAAAATAAATCTTATCGTTGTCCCATCTATTAAGCGTATAGATTTCGCCTGATGTCTCATTAAGAATTCTGAAAACATTGGTGATGGGTCCTTGTTTAGTCCTAATAACATTTAGTGCCAACAGCCTATTTTCAACTCTTTCTTGTAAAATTTCTTGATGCAAAGCAGAGGTATAATCTACGCCGGGAACAAACACTTCCTCAAAATTGAAAAAGACTAGACCCGAATTGTTAACTAGATTACCCGGAGGAAGAGCCACCAAATCTAAAGAGTCTGGATCAAAAACATAGTCTTGTTCAGACTTGTAAGTTAATCTGTATTTGTAGGTAGCTAGTGGTGGAGTAGGTCCCGTGCCATCATTATTTAAGTCTGCACCATATACATATACTTGACCTGCATTGTAATCTACTGCATACTGTCCTGGTGTTACTGGCAAGGAACTCAATCTAAATGGAATTTCATGTAAAAATGCAGGATGTTGTCCACCAGGCAGATTGTTATTGGGGTCAGTTAAAACAAGACCGCCCAATAACGGAACGTTATTGGAACTATCGACTATTGGAGCGTGTTGCAAACTGAATACGTTAATGATAGGAGGCAACACCTCTCTTGTGGCGTCCAACACCGTTGTAACCGTAATAGTAGTGGGGTCATTGATCACTACTCCCAGATTCTTATACTCATATTGAACATCCACTTTAAGAATATTGTCTAGAGAAAAATTAGGATCGGATAATATCTGTTCACTAATCTTAATCTGATTGGTAGCTAATGGCAGATAAGAGAAACCAAAATCTTGATCATATCTAGAGTCTTTAATTTGATATCCCAATTGGGAAATATTATAGACGTATACTGGATTAGCAGTATTCAGGGTGAAAATGATACTGTTAACTCTAGTAACTGGAAAATTACTTAGGTTAAATGTCAAAGAGTTAATGTTGAATTTGCCATCCGTATCAGTTGAGTCGGGGTGCAAAGTCTCTATGGTAGAATTTCTTTGAAGCGTGATGGGATAGGACGGGAAAATGTCAAACTGGAAAGAGTTATTAGCGTTAGCGGTACTAGCCCCTCTACCCAATCTAATAATTTCGTAAGCACCTTCTTCATTCAAACGATCAAAAGGTCCACCACCCCTTATTTTTTGTTCATCAATGATAGTGGTAGATAAGTAGTTTTCATTTTTAAGTTGACGAATATCATACAGCGCTCTAGCCATAGTAACGGCTAATGATTGAATATATTTACTAACTACCGCGTTACTATCATCTAGATTATAGACGTTGTCTCTAAAAAAGGCACCCAAGTAATTTTGAACTGGATTATCCGGACTTAATGGAGCAGTGATGAGAAATTTATTAGAGACACCATCTTCCGACACCTTGACGTCACCATTTAGGGAAGTGAATGGATGCAGCGAGACCGATTGTAACTGAAGAAAATATGCCGCCAAAGGTGTCATTGGTTGGCAGACAATGCTTAAGACATTTGAAGACACCTTTATCTGTAATACCTGGGCGTCAGGTACATTAAGGGTGTCGGCAATGATGCTTACGTTAGCAGTAACTAGGTTAGGCGTCAAAACTTCTGTGAAAGTCACATCGATATTTGAGCTATCTACTACGCTAACATTAACGATCCTAAGATTCTGCATATTATCTTGTTTCAGTGTTGATGATTATGATGTTAGAGACAAAGAACTCATCTTCTTGAGCTTGTATTTTTAGAACTTGACCAACTACACCATTTTTGTTAAAATGAAGTATTCTGGCTCTAGATATACCACTAACTGCTTGAGCTACGTTGATTAGTGTTGGCTGATCAATAATTTGACCCAGAGTGGTAGTAGTAAGCGCCGCCACCAATTGGTTTTTAAGATTTTGAAGAACGGTAGTGGTGGAGCTAATGAAATTAGGATCGATAACTACATTCATGGTTAAATCAAGCAGTATTTCTTTAGCCTGTCTAGCAAGTACGTCTGCATTGATTGGACGAGCAGCTTCTATGTTAAAAGTAACGTCACTAATAAGCTTGTTGTAATTATAGTTAATGACAATTCTTTCATTTTGTTTTGGTGCTGTGTAGTCGTAAAAGACTTTGTAACGAGCACCTAAGGCTGGCTGTGTGAAAGAGGTGGCAGTAAACTTGGTGGACTGGGAAGCTTTAAATCCGCTAGCTACAAAGATCTTATTGATCAATGCAAACTTCTTATTGGTATATAACGTTCCATTTCTAGTATATGAAAGATTTTCTTGATCATTATCAAAAGTGTAATAGAAGGTTACTCTAATTTTATCTCCCAACTGTGGTAAATTCTGTGGAGAAGGACTTGATAAGTTATTGGGAGTGCTTGGCAGGATAAAATCCAAATTTTGTAGAGTTGGCTGGGACAACATATCGTCTAAGTAAAACAAATTATTTTGAATAGTAGTGTTATGCGTGTCGTAGGTCGCTAATACTTCTAGTACCGTATCGTTACCAGCACTAAGGGTTACTACCTTTTCTGCCTTGATCACTCTGGCGATTTTGATGTTGCTCGGAATTGGAGTAGTAGAACTAATACCGATAGCTTTTCTTAAAGCTTCTGATAGGTTGAGCTTTAATCCAGTATTGGTGGCAGTAAAGACCACGTCTTGCGCCCTACTGATGGTAGTTCCATTAACTGTAACTACGCCAGTGTTAGTAACCTGGTCGGCAATAGAGGCAGTAATACGAGTAGGACCTTTTCTTAAAGTACTAAAGTTAAAAAACATAACAAAAACGTTATCGCCAATATTTACATTGGGTGTCGCCGGCATAACCAATCTATTATGCAGAGAGTCGATAGTTCCAGTGTAGTTCCAAATTTCTTGTCCATCCAATACTCGAATAACAGAAATCTGGTCGGTCGAAACGTGGTCTAACACTTCCGTAATAGTAATGACATTAGTGCTGGAGTTATAAGACAGAATATCATAGGTTCCGTTATTGTTGTTGTCGGTTACTCCTAATAAAGTAGATCCTGTGATTTTAATCTTCTTATTGATTAAATCAGGTAGTGTGGCAAACGAAGTAGCACTGGTAATGGTGGCTGTACCATCAATGTTAGCAATTAGAGTCCCATCACTGACAGTGAACAATACAATGTTATTATTGGTTTCAATAATCTCAAAGACCACCCCAGTAGCCTGTGAAACAATTTTGTTAATAGGAACAACAAATTTTCCAGTTAGTGGATCGATATCTAGAACATCCGTTCGGGTCTTAATCAGCGTATTGCTAAAACTAATTGGCTGGAATCTTCTAATATCAGTTGCATAGTAAACTACTAGAGTCCTGTCGCCAGCTATTGGAGTATTGAATCCAGATAAAATCAATTGATAGTTTCCAGACACACCTGTAATGACAGTTCCAGGGTTAGTGGAATTCCAAAGTTCTCTTCCATCAGAGAGTCTAATCACAGAGATAATTTGAGATGCAGCTAAAAAGAAATCTGCACTTGGCAAGTTAAGTTCAATGAAAAATTGATTACTTAGATTCTTTTGAACAATTTGATTTTCTCTTCTAGAAATATTAACGGGACTGAAGTTATTAAATCCGTTGTTGTTAAGAGAGAAGAATCCGTTTCCAGCGCGACTGGCTGGAAGAGAGTTAGTAGCAGAGGTAAATAGGTCAGAGACGCTAGAGATATAAACCGTCTTCAACACGATGGAGGTAGCTGTTGTATTGATTAGAGAGCTTGGAATAGTGACCTGATTACCGCTACTGCTTCCTTGGGTGGTGGCTCCGTGAAACACGTCGACACTATTTAGAATGCCAGTTACTTTATCACCAGCCACAGCTACCGTGTCAGTTGGTAAAATTACAGTAGTCACATTAAGAACATTGATGCCCACTACTACGGTAGTATTAGCTACATTTCCATTAGTTTGCCCCGTAGCAAAAAGCTCCGTATTGGTGTTCTTGAGTTTGATAGAATCAACGGTCTTAGTGACATCAACTAGGTTGGTAAAAACAACCGACAGTCTGTTAATAAAAACGCCAGAAGTAACTGTCTGAACAACACTGTCTACTTCAACAAATTTTTGCGCTGATAGGATGGCACCCACTGGATGACTAGCGGTTCCTTGGAAAAAGTTATTTCCAGTGCTAGCGGTAAAAGTGATCATCTCATCTCTAACTACATTTCCTAGACCCCAATCCACGCTGTCCGTAACAGGACGAGGATTTTCTGCATTGAATAAACCATCATAGTCAGAGTATTGGTCGAAATCAACAATCCAACTATAGTCCACCTGTAGTACATCGCTGGGCGAAGGTAAAGTGTTTCCAGAAATTTGAATACGACCAGAGGTATTAAAAATTCCAGTCTGATCTAAATTCTGATTAACGATAATGTATCTTTCACCCGTATTAACATTGAATACTCTGGTAACGTTGGTAGCAGGGACGTGCAATAACTGAATGATTGATCTGTTAGAAGTAACAGTACTGTTTTCATTAGTGATAGGTAGGTTCTGCTGAATCTGTGGAATGCTTAGGGCGCCCGTGAAGGTTAGGTTATCCTGACCATTATACTGACCCTTGATTCTATCCTCGTTAAACCCAGAAATCTTGTTAGATACCCAATGGAATGTGTCGAAACCAAAGGGGCTGCCACCATAGACGCCTGTATCCTTTAGTAATTCGTAGTTACCTGAAACAATGCCATTAGAGTCTATAGTCTTGGCAATAAAGTTAGAACCACTCACTGAACCAGTTACCTGCAAAATACTATCTACTGGTTGGGCGGGCAAAACACCGTTTTTGATATCATCAATTCTTTTTCTATTAACAGTCTTATTGACATCTGCTGCAATTTGACCTAACACTACATTATTTTTAACGCTGGTAGGATCATTACTATTGCTTTTATCCTGGTAAATAAAAGTATCAGTATTTTGAACTAGGTTGGATCCTAGCACTACTACATCTACTTTACCACCTGAACCTTCAGAGACAATAGTTCGGGTTCCATCTTTGGCGACTTTAACTACTGTACCATCTCTGGTCATGAGAGGGTTGCCTGGCTCAATAACGGCAGCGTCTGACACTCCAGTGGTGCCTAGAGCGACGTTTAGATAGCCTAAGGCAGTTCCTACGCTGGAACCACTGAAAGAGGCTAGAACGCGATTTCTGAAGCTGGCATCGTTTTCTTGATCGGTACCACCTGTAAAAGCATTGATATTAGTTACATTAGAAACGCCAGGTATATTAGTTCTATTTATGGAGAAGGTACCAATATTACCAGCACTTCCCGCAGTAGTAGCGAGGACTGTTATTTCTGCCGCAAATGGATCAGTAATTCCCACTAAACTAAGTTGAGAGGAGAATTTGCTGGCTACAGAGCGATAAAAGTTAGCCGAACCAGGTGCAATAGTAATTCCGGCAGTTACAGAAAAAGAAAAACCATTGTTAGCGACTACTGTATCGCCTTTCCCAACAGGTACTGGGGCATCTAGGGAAGCAAAGGTAAGCAAAGCAACACCAGTAGAAGGGGAGGCTTGTTTTCTAACAACACCAAAGTTTTTAGCTAACTTATCCAAATCGGTTCCAACTACTAATCTTAGAGATTGTTGACTGGAAACACTGGAGATTTGATCGTATAGAATAGAAAGCTGGCTGGCGGGTCCATCAATAAACAAATCCCTGGCAACCGTTCCTGGTTTGGTATCCAAATCAGGTTGAGTCAACCTAAAAAAGTCTATCAAACTTAAGATAATTTCGTTTACTGAACGTATAGTTACCATGTGTTATCCTTAGATAGACTTCTCAGATGCTTGATATTCTAAAAGCGGTGGTGATTGGTTTGAACCCCTTAGATATTACATCAATCCTAATATCAAATAGAGTAGGATTAATTTGGTTCTGCACTATAGATATATCCGAAATAGCACTAATTTGTTCGTCGGCACTCACTCTTTGGAATGATTTCACCTGAATATCTTGTAGATCTTTTAGATTTTGGAGTGCTGTGCTAAGTTGCGACTTGGCAATCTGGACCAGAACAGAGGTGTAATTAGGATTACCGATGATAGTTCTGGAGATGAAAGAGCCGTACCAGGGGTGAAGCGGATTGGAACCCGCTGTTGTTAAAGAGATTTTTAGGATGTCTTGAATAAGCTTCTCGCTATCAACAACGGTTTGCAATAGCCCGTTTTTGATGACTAGATCGCCTTTGCTTAGTTTTAGATCAAAAGACATGCTCTCTCCTACCTCAATGCTGAATTATTAGATAAATCTAGGGGTTAGGCGTTCAAGCCGGTTAGATTATTTCTTTGGGCGGCGTCTTTGTAAATATCGTCCATCAAATTGTAGAAATCCTTCACTTTTGCGATGAAAGATGTCTGCGCCGCTTGGATTCCAGGATTGGGAAAAGCACCTTTGTCTATAATTTGTGCATCTACTGCCCTTTGATAAGCATCTGGGTCTAGGAACCCTACCAAATCCTTTTTAGGCATCAGGTATAAAGCTCCCATAATAGCAATAATATCGCACAGACCCAGCCCGCTAAACTCGCCCATGATAATCTCAATGGTACGTAGAGAATTATTAGCTGTCTTCATCAGCTGGGTTCTAATTTTGTTTAAGCTGTTGAGCTGCTTAGTGGTATTATCTCCATAAGCTTCGCTGGTCTCTTTATCGTAAGACTGAAAAAAATCAAAAGAAAATCCGCCCACGTCAGGAGTACCCTGTGTATTGGCTGTTTGAATATTGAATTGATTAGCTGCCTGAGTTAGAGTGGCATCAATAACAGATCTGTCTCTGGTAGTAATAAAACTATTGTTATCACCATCTGGTAGAGTTTGAGAAATAATAATCCCCTTAACTTCACTGCCGTTCTCTGGACCAATAGAAGATGGCAAAGGCAACCAATAGTATAGTGACTGTATTTTTTGAATGTCCTTTTGTGCCTTGACTAGTTTATCCACCATGGCACGAATCATATCAAAATACTTTTTGAACTGTAATTGGTCGCCTATTTTGTAAGGATCGCCAGAAGCCATTTGTTGGATTATTTTTTCATCTTTAACAGCTGGAACACTTTTGATGTAATCAATAAAAGCTTGTCCAGCCGTGCCCACTGTAGAGAACTGATCTTGAGTAGAAAACCTCTCGCGAATTACTTTCTCCAATAATGGACGTTTAACAAAAGTATTTTCTCCTACCAACAAATTAGCTTTGGTTGGAACGAAAGGAACGGCTACCTTTCTATTGGCTGGGTTACAGCTAAAATCTATTCTAGCATCAACAATAAATGGTTTGATTAGATGAAAACGAGTATTTTTCAATTTAGAAGGATCTGGTTTCACACCATTTTCATCCTGATAGTCTAGCAAAAGTGCCTGATCATTTTGACCAATGGTAGATTTGAAATTAAACAAATCTACTGAATAAGACTGATTAGCAGAAGAAAAATCAAATGGGTCATCGCTTTTAGTAATGGGAATAGTAAAAGATCTAACTTTGGTACTAGAGGTCAGCGCCATGGCTGTGGCTGTAATGTTGGCTGGTCTGACTGAAAAAATAGACAGTATACTGTTCAGATAGTTTTCTCTGTTTGATGATATGGCTAAAAAATTAGGTAGTGGATTATTAGCTATACTTATCTTTGCTGTTAGGGCAACTTTTTTTGTCTTATCATCTGTGGTATCTAATCCGGGATTGTAATAGAGAAAGCTTTTATCAACTACCGGGAAACCAATTAGGCGATAAAAACAATGTATTCTGCTTTCCTGCGGCGAATTTTCAATTTTCAAGAAGTTATTCAGCCCAGCAATAGTTTTGACATCCAATTGAAAAATTGATAAGGCATCTTGGATGTTAGCAACGCTTCGATTGGCATCGATTTCTTGGACAAAATCTGAATAAACCTTATCGATATCGATATCAAAATTTTGTGAAGATTGAAAATTAACTTGGTTAGGAATGGTCATTAGACACCATCCTTGCCACCAGTACCGCCATCGATAGCCTGGTCGCCGGCATCTCTTCTTGGCTGAGTTCCTTCGGTGTCTTCTGGACCCGTTGGGGAGATTGGGATAGTAGAACCAGTTGGAGTGTAGACGAATCTGTAATCTATCGCTTGCAACGTGTGAGTAGGTGGCAAAGATACATCACTTGGGAAAGTATTGGTACAGAAAGTCTGATTATCAAATGACACCATAATCTGCCCAGTGCCCGGAATAGGGCTGGTCAATTGGGCAGTAAATAGCTGAGCACCGTCGTAGGTGAATGGCGTGATATCTCCAAACGTGACGTGTGGTTTAATTCTAGCTGCTAAGTTGGTTGCAGTAGCCACGGAAATTCCATTAGTTAATGGCAGTCCATTTCTTTCGTTAAGATGGACCGAAACAATAATAGGTTTGCTGGTAAATTGTACCGGAGGAGTGACATCAAAAGAACTTCTGCACGGATCAAAACCAAGAGTAATGACATCACCAATAGCCTGATTGGTTTTATCTCGAAGATCGCTCAAGCATAGGTTGGTGGTAGCTTGAAATTCAGCCACGCCCTGCTCAGTCATATTGACTCGAAGTGCCGCGACGGCATTAGCCAAACACTGTTGAGTAGCGGCTGGGTTTGGGAAGTTAGGTCCGTTGATAGTGTCCCCAAGCAATCTGGTTTTAATGGCAATGTCGGGGGCAAAAATGTTGTTGATGAATCCTCTATTGATAGCAATGTCAGGTACACATCCAAGAGTAACTAGATTCTTAGTTAGCAATGGAGCGATATTTGGTTTGAAAGTATACTCCATGTTGGAGAAGGCATAACCATCATTGATAGATAGAATTGGATTTGGTACGCTTATAGCGGGCTGATGAATGAAGTTTTCTAAGGTAGCTTGAGCTGCACTTGGAGTTATTCCATCTGGAAGAAAACCAGTTAAAATGGTGGTGCCATTATCCTCGTAACCTAAACCGCCAGCCAGCAATGCCACCGCATTATTTACATTTTGTATACTACCGTCTCCCTCAATCAAATTAGTAGATGGTACATGAGTCATAATACAATCTTTGAATCTAATGAAGCGAGCGACTCCGGGTCTACTCCAGCTGGCTGGATTATAGAACAATCTTAAATCAAGCTTGTATGGTGCTTGTTTTGGATCAGTGGTAGCAGAATAGACCGAATCAGTTGGAAAGAAAGTAGGTTTTGGCAGGATAACAACATCGTACGCATCAAAGATATTTCTAAACTGTTCTGGTTGTGGCTGCTGAATGTCGTATAACTGCCAGCTTTCGTTTCTAACATTGAAAGTAAAATTACCAAAAGGAGGCGGTAAGGTCAAAGTGGTTTGTACTCCCACCTGACTTAGATATTTGAAAGAGCCGGTAGTTCTAGTATACTCGCCTTTAACAATGGAGGGGCATACATCTGGAGTGCAGCAACCATCCTGATTACTTGGATCACCATCTGCACATGGTGGAATGGCAAAAATCAATCGAAGAATATCTTTGATGATTTGAATGATGATGTTGAAAATAGCAAATAGAACAAACAGATTTTGAAATACGCATAGCAAGGCGCCTAGCTTTTTAGCAATCTTGAGGACCGCTCCAGCTGCATTTCTTTTAAATGCTTTTGCTAATGCTCTGATGTTCCTTAAAATAGTGTTAATAAACTTAAGAATCTGAGCAATGATGTATTCAATCAAAGCCAAAATTAATAGTAGCAACGAGATAATCATAATAATCAAAGCGAAGATAGGAAATAAATTCAAGAATTCTGGAATACAGGTTCTAAACAATCTAGCTAATGCTCTGATTAGTTTAAATGGATTCATTAGGGCGCACAGCACCTCAATGATACAGATGATAAGATTTAGGATAGGCAAGAAAAATTTGTATAACATCAAGAAAGGCATGAACTGATCTAGCAGTTTCATGATGGCATCAAATACATCTTTACCGAAGTTTGGATTGAGTTGAGGCTTGAGTGCTCCAGGCGGAATCAATAGCTGTAATGTATTAAGTAATTCTAATAGATCTTCTGGAAATCCATCTGGAAATGGGTTAAGGTTCGGCAAAGATAAGGAAAAAGGAATACCAAATCCCGGAATGGCTGGACCACTCGGACCTTCTGGAACATTTACCGATACGTCATTTGGCGAACAAGGACACATTATATTCTGTATATATCAGGTTATTTGTCTTCGCCCGGCACCTTAGGCTCTAATGGACCTATTACCACCGAATCAACTCCTAAAGTAGTTTCTACATCTGCAACTACTTTAGATGCCCAGACTAGAATAGTTTTATCTAATTTTTCTACGTCAGCATATTCAAGATTATAGTATTTCATGACGTGCGTAGCTAATTTCCACATGTCACGATGAACGTCGTCTTGCAATTGTGCATAAGAATACTCTTGAAGTTCTTCTGTAGGTTCAGAGCCAATAGCCTCCATAATACCTTCGGCTAGTTTGGTCATGCCTTGTTCTTTGGCTTCTTCAGCCTGTGCCACTAATTTACGATAAATAACTGGGTTCATATTGATCCTCCTGCAACTCTAATTACTGCTCTTTCTTGTATAGTCATTTGTTCACACTCAAATCTTATATCACTGTCTGAAGTGAAAACTACATCTCCACCCGCATGAAATTTCATAGCGCCCGGTGTCATAAGAGTAATGCCATTTTTATCACACCTGATTACGGTAACATCGCCGCCGGTACCTAATACCCTAATATCTAGAATGTTATCTATTAGTCCATTAAGGTTTTCTCCGAAGCGACTGTCTCCTTCTATGCCGAAATTACCCACTTGTAAGAAAAAGTGCCCGTCCGTAGATGCTAGTAGACTTCTACCTAATTTATCTCTACCAAGATTGGCTACTGTGCCTCCGGCTGTATCCAGCCATAAAGATTGTCGGTCAATAGTATTTGCACCTATATTCATTTCAATAGACCCATCAAAATTAATGGAACCACTACGACCGCCTGCATTGGCTTTATCACCCGAGACATTGATAGTCGTGCTAACTATATCTCCAGGAAAAGTAAGGTCACTTATATTAACTGTGGGCGGATCAATAAATTGATATCCAACATAATCTGTAGATTGATGAACGAAACAAGTGTCTGTTATGTCATGATAAGCAGTACCATGTTTAATATGAGTTTTTTGAGATAGCTGGGTACTAACAATTCGATCAATGGGCGCGCCATTAGCATCACCATCTTTTAGATCGATAACTCCTCTTTCAGCGGCATTTTTGGAACCGGTATCATGGGGCACAGATTTACCTTGAGCAAAAGAGTCTAAAGCAATATCTGTTCCATCTTCATTGACAATGAATTTGTTAGGATTGTTATTATCATCCGGACCAAAAGTAGAATAGTTTTCATACCTAGTTAGTAATGGAATATTTCCTTTTTCACTGGAGGCTGGCACGTTAAGTTTGAATTGACCTTCTTTGTCAATATCTAAAAAGAAACGACTTCTAGGTCTAGAATAGTCATCATTTGAATTAATATCTGGTAACTGAACTTGTCCATTAGCTCCGGTTAGATCTTTTCTGGCATTGATTTCAAAATGATAGGCTAGACTTCTTCTCTGTAGTTCTTTAATGGATAGGAAAGATTTTACTTTGTCACTGCTCTTATCGGCACGAATAGTGATTTGACCTTCTTTACCAATTGGAAGTGGTCTTCTATTAAGGTCTAAAATGTTGCCAAAAATATCGACTACTGTTCCCTTAACGGTTTCTATTAAATAATTAGGAGCAGCCAATGTCAGACTGAGAGTATCTGCTCGACTAGTTCTACGATTAGGAAGAGTGAAGTTTACATTTTTAGTGCCAGTATCACTATACAGCGTAGATTCACTAAGATCGTCATTGACGTTGGATGAATACTGAAATTCATACACCATCTCCCTATGCTCTACGAAGGGAGGATTCTTAGTAGACCCAGTAATAACTGAGGTTGGACTAGCCTGAGGATCCATTGGTACTGTATAAAATATTGAATCGTAATCGTCACCTTCCAATTTAGAATTCTGATCAAAATTAGTATTACGAATCAAATCTCTTTTGATAACACCATCTACACGACGAACTGCCTGTGTAAAATGATAGTCATTATAGAAATTGGTACTAATATAGTTATTGGAGGTATTGATGTGAATTCTGTTCGCATGAGAACCAATGTTAATATCAAATGTCTCACTAAGAGTGATTTTAGTATCTTCATTGGCTTGTATTAACATCTCGCCTAATGCTAATTCAGGAATAACAGTCAGATTTTCAGATAGATAAGAAACGAAATAGTATTGCCCTCCGCTGCCTTGTCCTACCACTACTGGAGTTCCTGGAACTGGCAGTGTGCCAATGAACATACCGTTATTGTAAAACATGGTATGTGGACCGGGCACACTAATAGCAGGATTGTTACTAGTAATGGGCGCATTATTTAATTTGATGTCTAGAGTATCGGATACCGGATCATAGCTATCAATCCAACCACGTCGTAATAGACCGACTTCTTCATTTAATAGATTAGGATTTGGCATATTTAGATTCCATTAGTCTTGGCTTGTGCTGGTGCTACAGGAGTAAACTTGACCCAGCAGTCCACTACGTATTTGAATATAGCCTGTCTTAACTTATCTTGTTCGTGTGTTGCTCCATTTGATTTGCTAACCGTATCTCCTACTGCCTGAGCTACTCCGACTGCCGCCCCGGCAATGTTTCCTAACGTATCTAATAAAGCTCCGCCAATATTATTAGCAGAAGTGTTTACTTGATTTCTAGCCGCATCATAAGCCTTTTGAGAAGGAGATCTGTGTTCCAAATTATCACTTAAATCAACTGGAATAACATCAACATCATCCTTGTTTAGAGCTGCATTAGTGGAACCAGTATTACCTTTAAGAGGTTGTTTAGGTCCAAGATTAGGATTGGTTAATAGTTCTTTAACCGAATCAGCGAAACTTTGTAAATTAGAATCTATTGGATTGCTCTTATCATGATAAATTCGAAGCTCCAATGTGGCATGAATAGTATTACCCCTAGTGTTATTGGAGTTAATAATATACGCTGTAGTATATAAGATATTGTTAATGCTTTGAGCATTAGATGCTGAGAAAGAAGTAATAGGATCGGTTACATTTCCCGTATTAACTTGAGAGGTCGCATTTCTATCTCTAATGACAATGCCCACATTACTATCAGAGGCGGAACTAGACTGTCTTTGTACTGTCAAACTAGAGATATCTCTGTTGTTATAAATTAGCTTACCAATAACATCCAGAGTTGTTGGAATATATTCTCCAGGAGTATGTCCATAGGTTAATTCTAAAGTAGTAGTAAAGCTGCTACCAAAACTAAAATTGTGTCTGACCGAGCTAACATAAAATAGCATGTTACGGTCTTGTAGGAAAACTACTTCGCCGGGCTGCATGTACTCGTTACCAGAGATGGTCACCGTGCCTCTTAAAATATTCCTACGAGCGCGACTGAGGATCATGCTGGCATAGGGAGCACACTGAGAGTTGGGGTCACTTAAAAATGGAACGTTGATTGGGGCTTGCCCTCTAAATCCATAGTTTCTCCACATATCATAATCTACCGCAGCAGCTGTTACTAGACCATTGCCACCTTGTGGAAACGAATTCAAATCACCAGGCAATGAGGCATTAGGAATAAGTGGGCTAAGTTGACCCTTTACTTCAATCATAGTAAAATCAGGTGGATTCTCCGAAATATTAATGCTTTTGATTTGGGCACGTTTGATAATATACCTAGAGCCAGAACCAGGTCCATAATCATCATAACTTTCATCTTCAATCATATGCTCAAAGATTTCTGGAGTATGAGAGTTTCCATAATTGCCAGGAGTCAATAGGTTATTTCCAGTATCACTATCATCATCTAGTGAGTTGGCTTCAATAGAATTTTTAACTGCACCAAATAATAATTTAACAACCTTTTGTCTATCTCTAATACTATCTGCTAGTTCTTGTGTAGTCTTAAAAACATCGATAGACTGACCAGCAGGAATATTTACTCCGTTATCTAGAATACTACTAGTGACCAGATAAGATGTTTTTGGTATTTGCTGACCAGATTTAACTCTTAGTCTATTGATAAGGTTATCAATCCTTTTATTAACGGCAAAAGCTGATTTGTCCTGTATACCATATCCCGCTAGATCTAGTTTAGTATTGGTCAGGGCTTGTAGAATGATTTTGAATCTATCAGAGTTTGTAAAAACATTTTTGGTAGAGGTGGCTTGATTCTGTAGTTGAGTAAATGTACGACTATTTTGATCAACCTTATCTACGGGGTTAGCGTCAGGGTTAGAGGTGTCCTTGGCAGCAATTAAATCAGTAATAGTACCGGAAGGCTCAGATAGGAAACTAAAGGGCTCTCCATTGCCATCGGCAGCTCCATAGTTAGTAATAAAGGCAATACACTTCCAATCCGCAGTTTGGTCGCTATCTTTATCAGTTCCAATTCCTAATACTGCGCAGTCTAATCTAATTTTATCTTCAATGATTTCAATTCTTTCTTTAAGAGTATTGATCTGGTCTCCAAAGATATCATCCAAGAATTGTGGGAAGATTTGAACGCCCATAGACTTCTTTAAAAACATCATGCGATAAAAAATAGAGCTAGGCATTCTATTGTACTGTGGAGGTCTAACTCTAACATGACCTTGGGTATCACAGAAAACCTCTAGATTAAGAAGTTCAGAAGTTGATATAATTTTATCCTTTACACTGGTAAATTCATTGTTGTAGAGTTTAATGCCTTCCGTTAGCGCCTGTTCATAAGCAATGATATCATAGTCTTTATCGTAGTAATCATCTACAATGAAAAGATTCTTATCATCATTCGCCCTGACATTGTATGACATTCTACGGGTTAGATAATTGATTTGTCTTCTTAACAATCTTCTGGTGGCAGCGTCAGCAATTTGCTTATTGGGATTGGTTCCATTTTGGAATTCGTTAAAGTCAAAAGATACATCTCCTCCAGTTAGAACTAACGCACTGCTACTTTGGTCATCCTTTTGAATTCTAGAAATAATACTGTTAATTTCAGTTGTTAATTCTGATACTATTGACTTAGCTTTTTCATATTGAGATGAGAACTTATCTTTATTAGCCACCGCAATAGCATCTGTGGAAGAAAACATATTGGCTCTACGCTGGGCTTCGGCTAGTTTTTGTAATTTGGAATTTAAATCTTGGTTATTTTGTAGGATTCTAAATTGTCCTTGCATAGATTTAGCAAAGGATTGCTCATCTATAGATAGATTCTTGAATGGGATAAAATTTCCCCAGATGATATTGTTTTTAGTAAGATCACTTTTTAATGAATCATAGTATGAATAAGCCGAGTCTTGTTGACTTTGAGGGTCCCTCTGAAATCCATCAAAATTAGAAACAGCTTTCCAGTAGTTGGCGAAGTTGTAAGGTAGACCTGTAATTAGCAGAGAGATAACATTCATTACATCTTGCCCGGCAAATGGCTCTTTGGTAATGGCTGGATTGCCTGTTCGATTAGCATCGTTAAGATTGATAGATTCTCCAAACTGTACTAATGTACCGATTCCCTCTTTCCATTTATAGACCAATCCATCAGGAGCGTAAAATATCTTACCTACCTGATTGGAGCTTTTATCTAGGCTAACATCTTGAATAAAATTATCACCACGGACTGGTTGACCTACATTAGGTCCCAATTTGAATTTAACTAGTGGGGATCCAGTGTCGGAACTAACTCCCAATAGGAATTTATTCTCATCTAATAGTTCTGGTGTTTGAGATTTAGCATTACTGGTAATGGTATCAAACTTGGTTTTAAATGGTGTGAGAGGATCTAATAGGGCGCCGTTAAATACATCTACACCTGGTTTGAAATTAATTTTGCCCATTTCAAAATAGGCACTGTTATCAGTTCCTCTAACAGAAACAGTAAATTTGCCGTCTGACCAAGCATCTTCTGCACCCTGCACAATGCCGGCAAAAACATGAGTACCCTCTTTCTCTGTCACGAACTGATTTCTAATCAATGACCACAAAAAATTAGGGAAATCGGGACCTACAAAGGATGCTTTCTCTGCCTGAAGATTAACGCTACCAGAAGGATTGAACAACGTATCTGCCGCATTCTTAAAATCAGTAATGGTCTTATTAAGATTCTGTAGAATTCCAGAACCAGTAAACATATTGTTCAATCCACCTAATAACTTATTGTCATATCGACTTTTAGAATTCATATAGATATGAACTGTGTCCATTGGCTGAATGATTAGTTTGCCGGAGAAATGAAATCTTAGTTTTCGACGAGCGTAGTTAGTATTTTTGTTAGTAGTAACAAAAGCTCCACGAGAATTAGCATCTAACTGCATCTTGCTGAAAATAGCTGTTACCAATCTTTGAAAAACACTAAATTCAGATTCTGGATTTAAAGCTCTGATATTACTATCTGGTCCTAGACTATTTTCGGGAGTAACATTGAGCCCATCAAATCCAGCAACGTCTCCTAAAGTCTTGTTGCCCGTTTGAAATAAATAAGAAGCGGCTACTTTGACGCCACCACCTATTCCGAGAAATCCAGAGTTGTATTCGAACGGTAATTCAGTTCCAATCCTATCAATGATAGCTACTACTCTTCTGCCTAGTAATGTATCTGGATTAACCCTGAAAGTGATGGGACTAGCTTTTCTATTACTTCTTAGTTGATTGAGTCTAACAGTGGCATCGTTAATAACTTGATCAGCACCTTGTTGACCAAATTGGAAAATCTTATGATTGTAATTGGAGTTAGTGGCATCACTAATAGCCCTCTCAATATCATATTCAGTGATTAACATAGCCTCATAAGGATCTTGAATAGTTAGATTGAAAGACCCAGGAGTTTTGATATCTAGTCCCACATTAGTACTTAGATTGGTAAAGTTGGTGATCTCAATTACGCCTGTTCCTTGTCCAAACTGGGATTGGAATAAATTAGTTGGATCAGTGATCCAAGTAGTAAGTGGATTGGTTGTATTGAAAGCGTATAGCCTACGAATTCTATCGATGACCTTAGTAAAACTGCCCACCTCGCCATTAGAGTTGGTTCCTCCAAATAGACCAGGTCCACCCAAACTAAATCCACTACCCGCATCATCAGTCAAACTAATGATAACCGGCATCAGTTGATCAGATATGCTTCCTACAGTAGAAGTAATCTTTTGAATTTTAGAAAGCTTCTCTAGAGATGATACTTGGGCGCACTTGTTTTGAAACAAGATTTTCATCGCTTTATAGTATAGTTTCTCGTCTTTGTCCATATAATCAGGACGATAGTTTTCATTAATAGAAGAGAACATCTTCTTTTTAACCAGTACACTAGCATTAGGTTCTTGCATCAAAATTTCATACTGCTTAGGATCAGTATTGAAGGGATCTCTCCTCAGATATCCCTCTTCTACATATCTTCTTTCAGCTGATTGATCAAAATGTTTAGCAAAATCACCCAGAGAGCCATATTTGGCTCCGGACTCTACGTCATCTAAACTATGGACGGTATTTTCGCCCACAGAAAACTGACTATTAATTTGATCTGCTAAGTCGCCTAAAAAACCCATTATCGTCCTGTAATATTTCCAGAAAAAGCATTTGGAGACGCATACTGACTTGGACCATCTTTGGCACTGCGTGTCCATGGAAAATAATTGAGCCTGTATCCTCTTCTTTGAGTAGCAGTAAATGTCATCTGGTATTCCAGTAGGAAATTATCGGCTCGCTCATTAACGGTCATGTTCTCAAAAAATCCTCGATAAATCCATCCATTATAATACATCTCAACGGTAAAAGCTAATTGTCCCAAAGAGGGAATGTTCTTAGCTGCCAAGCTGTTATTAGGAGAATCTAATCCTAATATACCACCTAGTAAGCCAGCTCCTCCAGCTGCTGCTGCGCCTTGGTCACTTGCCCCAAATAAACCACCTACAGCTTTACCAAGAGCACCACCTACACCACTGACTAGGTTATTGGCAACATCGGCTGCCGCATTGTTAGCTGCCAAGGTCAACCCAACTCCATCAAATGCATATTGCTCTGCCCTATATATCTCATGAAGAACGTTAATTCCCTCAATTCCAGAACTACCAGTAGTACCAGAGATGTTAATAGAGGTTAGTTCTTCTCCCCAATACTGCAAAGTATATCCGCCCTTGGTTCTATCTTTAGTGATCAACTTCTTATCAGAATAGCTGATAGAATTAGGGTTAACATACATTCTCACAATACCAAATTCTGGAACGAACCAAGTAATGATATTGCGTTTAAACTGTGCGGCTTTGTTAGATGGAACTTTACTGAACGGTAGACCGTTGCCATCTGCGGAAAAAGTAGAAGGCACTAAGAAACCATCGGACTTGAATTGGTCTTGTTGACTTCCGGTTAATGGATTGGCTGATCCATTCAGAAAATCTTGCGCTTTATTTACGCCATCGATGATATCACTAATACCCATTGTTTAATCCCTTATTTTGAAATTCCTGAAGCTGGCGAGGATGCCAATCTTTGAGAAGCTCCTTGTAAAGCTTTTTGATGGCAATCTAGACAGATGCCTTCCACACGAACTGTTAATTCTCCTGCTGACGCGGCTGGCGGAGTAGGCATCATAGATGTTCTGCCAATCGTTCCTGCTGCACGGTCTGTTGCCCCAGGACCCCTAGTAGCTACCTGAGATGCTGCTTGACCTACTTGTTCACCAGCCGGCAAACCTGGTCCATTAATAGCAACTCCCAAATCGCTAGCTCCCCCTAATCCTTTTGGTCCTCGCATAGCCATGCTAGCCGGAGGAATAGCGGCAATTGCTCTTTGAGATAAGTCTTCGTCGCGGCGAATATCTGCCATAGCTGATGCCTGTTGTTCTGGAGGTAGAATTTCTACTTCTGCTTTTCTACGAGCAATATCTGCTTTCATATCATCTTTGGCTTGGTCAACTTTACCAGCTTGACCAGACTGCATCATGTCTTTTATCTTATTGATTGGTCCTTGTAGAGCGGGGGAAAGTTCATCAAATAGAGATTTGAAATCATCCACCATTTGAACGCCAAATACTCCAGCGCGGTCTTTGACATCTTTCAATTTAATGTCTTTTTTATTCATCGCAGTAGTATCGCCGCTGGCAACAGCTCCCTTCATCATATTATCAGATAAGTTCAACCTCATTTTAGAGTTAAAATCAGCTCCCTCAAGAGGGGTTCCCGTACCAGCAGTAAATGCTTGTTGAGCTGCTCCGTAATTAGACATAGAAGCTTGACCACGCGCACCTTCAATAGCAGCTCGGATTCTACTCAATTCAGTTACGGACTTCTTCTGAAGCTCGACTCCAACTTTCATGCTATCTTGAACTACTGCTCCACCCAAAGCTCCCTGATCACCAACGGCGCGTTTTCCTTCGCCGCCCTTCATGGCTTCTAGCAATCTCATGGCACTTTGATCATCTTTTGCCATAGCACCCAATGGTCCCTGTCTTAGCATCAGCATTTGTTTAGTAAGTTGAGCTGCTGCTGCTGGACTTTTGGAAGCTTCTTCTAAGGTGGTAATCTGCCCAAACTGCTTGGTAAGAGTTTGTTTGACCTTATCCATGACTTCATCTAACTTACCTTCACGAAGCATCTTTTCAATTTGGAAAGCTCCCATCAATCCACCAGGACCTCCGGTTTGAGCTGATAAGAATCCCTTCTGAGCTAGTCCCATACCTTTGATACCCGCAGTCATATCTTGAATGACTCCCAAAGCCACGTGTCCGCTAATACCGGTATCTTCCAGGGCTCCTAAATATTGATTCATCATGCGGGCGGCACCTTCAGCTTCATTACCAAACATCTTAAAATTTTCAGCAGTGGTTCTTAGTGACCCTTGTACATCGGATAGTTCTACTCCGAACTTATTGGACAGCTCTCCCATTCTAGCAGTAAACTGAAGAGCCTTTTCTCCCACCAAATTATAGTCCTGGAACGCTACTTTCAAATCAGCGATGACATCAGCATAAGACCTACCACTTCCAGCCGCATATTGAATACTGGCTGTTAACATACTAACATTTCTATTAGCTGCATCACTACTCTTTACATTTTCTTCTAATGCTTTAGGAATAGAGCCTAATTCAGAATAGTATTTTTCTACAGCAGCAATTGGTAATTGGGTAGCAGTGGCGGCATCAGTAACTGCTTTTTGTTGGTTTTGTAATAGGAAATTAATTTTCTCTAGATTGGGACCGGCAGCAGAATAAATTGCATTTAGATTACCAGTCTTGGCTGATAACTGAATAAATGCATTTTGCAATCTCATAGCGTTATCCGCACTGGTTGCCATCGTGATGGCGGTTTCAGAAACTGCCCTAGTAACGCTCTTGAATTCTTCTTGTGCTTTCTTAATCATAGCGGCACCAATAGCTGGTGCAAATCCAGCGGCTGCTGCCGTCACATCTTCAAGTGCCTTTTTAGCCAGCTTATAAGCTGGGCTATTAGCCATGATGTCTTGTAAGTCTTTAATCTGACCTGAAAAAGTATTTAGTCCAGAAGTATCTACTCCACTTAGCCCTTCAAAAGCGGCTCGTGCGCCAACTAGAGAAGTGGTTAGTAGTCCTAGTGCCTGAGTTTGATTTTGTGTTAGTTCCTGATTGTTCTTGAAACTAATGCTTACGCCTTGTATTTTAGTTTGAAGGTCAGCAAAGACATTTTTGGCTTGACCTGCTACAACAGTGAATCCACTTAAAGCTTCGCTCGCTTTACCAGCTAGATCTGCTTGTGCAGCTAGATTGGCATTATCATCTGGATTTACTACTGGTGGGATGGGATCAGCCATTTATTCATTCCTTGTTAACTAGACGTTGGCGCTTTCTCTTTCTGGTGTTCTGTGGGTTATCTTGTAGACCCAAAGCCTTCAAATTCATATTCCTTACAATATTGCTAGACTCCTCGAACTCTTCATCGGTAGATGCATGAACATTTCCTTCTCCCAGTATCTGCTGAACAGCCTCTGGATGAGAGAAAGATGCTAATAGATATGCGTGATTTTTAGCTAATTCGGCATCATCAATTTGATCGCCCAACCAGCTCTCGTACATCCATTGCTTTTGAACCGGGTCCAAGTCCTCAAACCAAGGATCATCAGGCTTTATTCTGTAGATTTTACACAAGTCCCAGATAAAACGATGTTCCGGTTCATATATTATTTTTTTAGGTCTTCAACAACCCCTTTGGCATCCTCCGGCGTTTTGATAGCGTATCTTTCTCTGATTTCCTTAATCATGATCAGATACTCATCATACAGTCTGTTCAACATGGCGTCATCCATGTCATCAATTAGCACCAACCTATCTTCCAATAAATTAGAACCCACAAACTGTTCCACCGGTAATCCTGCCACTTGAACTAATGAACGAGCTACCAATTGTCTTCTGATTTCGAAAGGAGACTGTACCGTTCCATCAAACTCGGCGGCAGCAGTAATGGCATCTCTCATCTCTTTGGATCTGAGGGTTTGCAAAACATAAACATTATCTTCTATGGTGGCTGTACGAGTATGTCGAGTAATACCAACTAACATTTCAATACGGCGTCTAGCACCATCATTTAGACGTTCTTTGCCAGTTCTTTTGGCGATACGAGCCTCACGAATCTGTCTTTCCATGTCAGAGACGTCCTGGGCGCTTTCTGACTGTATTCTATTTTGAAAAGCTAAAGCAGCCTCAATATCAACTGGAGGCTGTGGACCATGTGTGCTAGGACCGCGCCGCCTCATCACTGGGGTCATCTCTTCATATTGTTGATCATCACCTTCATCAGGAACATCAAATTCCCTCATAGGCTGACCAGAAATTTTCTTACTACCAATCGGACTCTCAAATTTAGGCATCTTTAACTCCACAAAAGAAATAACCTGCAACTAATGATTATATATCAGTTGCAGGCTATTTTTAGTCTTTTATGCAGCTATAGTATATTGATCTCTATTAGAATAGGTCTCCAGAAGAGCCAATATCGATAAGTCCTGCGGCATCCAAGGAACCTCTTCTGCCTCCAGCACCAGTATCAACCAACTGCTCGATGTTAACAATACCATCACCGCTGTTGATGTTAAGAACTCCGTTAGGACCCGAGCCCATGTGAGTAACGCCTCTTTCGCCACCAACTGCCACTGGTTGAGAGTTGCCGTTGTTAAGGATGGAGAAGATAGTCTCTGCTTCCCAAGTCATAGTATCGGTAATAACCCAATCGCTAACTTGGTAAGTGTAGTCAATACCAGAAATCCATACGTTCTTGATGACGGTAGAAATTTGGCTGCCTGTGGCTGCCTTCTGCTTGTCTAGAATGACAATATCGAAAGGATAGACTTGAGAGTGAATGTGAACGAAACCACGGCTGAAAGCTTCTGTGATTCTTAGTTTATCAAACCTGACTCTTTGACAAGAGCCGGTGATGTTGGTAGAAACGTTTGGTACGGAGTCAATATGACCATCGTTTCCAACTTCATCAATCATCTTGATGCCTCTCTTCTCAGAGATAGCCATCGACTGAATAGCACCGACAGCGGTATTATTCACCATGATGATGATATTAGTTGAAATTCCTGTAGAGGTCTTGTTAATACCACTTGGTAGTGTTAACGTAGAGCCTGTGTTTGGTGCATTAGCCATTTAGTGTTCTCCCGAAATTATAGTTGTCCCAAACTTACCTTGATGTAGATGAAGTTGACTGGGTAGGTTGGCTGTACTCTTACTGAGACGTCCCACTGTCTTGGATCAACGCTATCTTGTACAACTGCCAAGTCTTTGTAGGCAGTGATGATACCTTGTGATACCAAAGAGTTCAACAAAATAACTCCACGTGTATTCAAGATGGCACCAGTGTTTGGACCGGCAGCCTGTCCAATGAAGCCGGCAAATCCAGCTCTTAGAGTCTTAGCAACTCTATCACGGATAAAGACAATTGAGATTTCTTGCTCTTCTGGGAATCCGCTTTGCGTAGTTGTAATACCCCACACAACTCTTCCTCCACCTGCAACAGGTTGTAGGGTGGTGACACCAGCCGTAGCAAGAGCCTCTAGAGTTTGTGGAGAGAACTGCTTGTTTCTTAGGATGGTAAAGCCACTAAGTACCTTGTTGGTAAGTGGGTTCTCAATTCTAACATCAGCAGACTCAAATCCAGCGGCAGCAGCGGCAAGATAGAAACCGTCAATCAAGACGTTATCAGTTCCTGCTTGAACTACAATCTGGTCTGGATAGAAGAAGACTGCTCTGAAGGTGTTACCGAAAGCATCTGGCACTGAGTAGTTAGCCAAGTCTTCCACGTTACCGGCAAGAATGTCAGTAATGGTTTCTCCTTGGATACCTTCTAAGATACCAATATCTTCAACGGCGGCTGGCTTAACACCAGTTAGGTTGTCTGGAGTCAATCCATTGATGGCTCCGATGAACAGAACTCTTTCCTTCTTGTTCCTGATGTTGCTCATGCTCAAACAGTGGCTAAGAGCATTCTGGAAGATAACGGAGATGGTTTGCTTTGGAAGCGGAACCAAGATGTCACATTCAACTTTTGTTAGAGAAGCAAGAGCGGTAATCCAACCTGCATCGAAGAAGGCTGCATCTCTGGAGTCCACAATGGTAACTCTTAGAGCATAACCATTTGGTACCACGTTATGGTTAACAACAACGTAGTTGCTGGTTCCAGAAGGATCCAAAATCTCATACTCTAGGTTGCTTTCGTTAACAATCGCCTTTTGAAGAGTGATAGTATTGCTACCACCAGTTCCTGTCACAAGGGTGATGTCATACAAACCATTATTACCATCTGGTAATGCGGCAGTAGAAATGCCAGAACCATTGATCTGTAGCTTATAGGTAAGGATACCTGGGATTGTGCTAAAGTCAACAGACGGACTATGAAGGGTTGCAGTGCCAGTTGCTGGACCGGAAGTAACCAAGACACCGTCAGTTCCAGAGCCACTCATAACTGGTAAACCAGTTAATGGATTAGTGACGACGAAATTAACCGGACTTTCATTAGCAAAGTCAGATAGGTAAGCTGGATTTGCAGTCAATACAGATGGAGAGAAAGTGCTGCCATCTGCGACCACGTACAATTTTCCACCAGTTACGGCAGTGACATGAAAGACACCTAGGTTAGCAGAGTTATTGCTGTCAATAATTTTTAGAGCCTTACCCACGTAGCTAGAATCGAAAACTACTGATGGAGTACTAAAAACACCTTGGTTGTGGAAAGCTAGGTTTCTACCAATGTAACCGTCTTCGCCGAAGTTTAGGTCTTCAAGACTTTGCTTAACAGTATAGAAGTAGGAGTTACCACCTGGAGCAGGAGTATTGTCCTGAATAAACTGATGAGTAGTTGGATGTCCAGCCGTATCAAGTAAGTAGTAAGCTAGCTTGTTTGGAAGAATTTGGGTCTCAACATTCGTAGCGTTATTCTTAACGAAGAAGTGAATGTTGGAATTGAAATCTGGGGTAACACCAACTGGCAATGGGAAGATGAATTCATCATCATCTGGAGCTAACGCATTGACATCAGAATCTAGAACATAAGAAGTTCTTCTTGGGATAGGAGGGGCAGCTTGAACGGTCAATAGAGCGGGTGCGTTGTTAGCAAAAGCTAATTGAGCGCCCAAAGAAAGATTGTTAGTTAAGCTTGGAAGACCGTGTCTTTGAACAACTGCACCAAGACCTTGAAGTAGAACAGGGTCATTCAAATTAAGGACTGGGATATAGTTGGCGGTCAAAGAATCATTACGAACCAAAACTCCGCTAGCAACCAAAATAGTGAAAGCATCGCCTTCACGGAATGGAGTAGAGGCAGTCTCTTGAATAGAGAAGCTTAAAACTCCGTTGGTAACGATATTGTTGTTAGCAATCCAGACGACTGGATTACCATTGGCATCCAACTTGGCTCCTGAAATAGATCCGAAGGCTAAGAAAGAGGCGGTACCAGCAATAGGTACGTTCATTGGGTTTCTTTGAACAGACACACATCTAACTGTCCAAGTCTCTGGTGGAGCATTAGGATCGCCAAGGGTTAGGTTGTTGATAACACCGACACCGACGTTAGTAGAAAGTGCTGAGTAAAAGGCTCCGCCCTGGTCAACTAAGTGGGCTCTTTGAAGCTCTACTTTGCCAGTGGTGATGTCGACTCTATAGTCAAATTTGTTGCTGAAGGGATTGCTGTCAATAAGTGACTCTAGACCAACTAGAGGAATGCCATTCTTGAAGAGGGTGGTTCTATTGGAAATTAGAGGGAAATTTTGAAGTTGAAAGTGTCTGCCGTCACGACCAGTCGTTCCAGTATAGCTGGGGTTTAATCCGTCTTGACCACCACCAACAGCTTGCGAAACTAGGGTTTCATCGGTGGAGCCTTCGCCGATCATAGCGGCTATACGTGAACCACCAGGAACTGATACTCCACGTGATTGAGTAATTACGTCAGTAAAAACTCCTGGTAGGACATTTGTTGCGCCTGGTATGTTAGCCATATTGAATCCTTATCACTCGGTTTTGTAGATTGTATCATTAAAATGTAATAATATTCCTATCGGGGGCGATATATTAGCACATTTTATTGTCTTACCTTGACCTTGAAACTTTTCGAATTAGACATTCGAATTCTCTCTAATTTACATGTTTAGTAGCATATCCGTCAAGCTAACTTCGGTATTAACAGTCATATTAGCGGGAACGGGGCTGCTAGGTCTAGATAAATCTTCAAAAGTTGCGGTGAAGAAGATAGCGTCAATGACGTTGCTTACGGGCACTTCCCTTCTCCACTCAGTTCTTATATCTAATGTGAGAGTTTGCCTAAATAGCTTGTCATTTCTATCATCTGCCTCTGAAGCAGCCCCAATAACAGGCGGTTTGACTATAATGCCCACATCATGAAGAGTATCAAAAGTAATGTCCGCAAAGAACATACCCATTGCTTCTACTAAGTCGTCTCTAGCTCTTAGACTTCTAGTTAAAACATCAACAATAATTGATCCTTCCCATATGCCAGCAGTAATAAAAGAAACTGGTTTATGAACAATAGTTTGGTTACCATAGCCATCTTCAAAGATTAAGTCTTCGTATTGAATTCCTTCTTGCTCTCTATTAATGGAAATTGGGACGTAACGAGCCCCGCCACTTTTGACCAAGATGGCAGGATAATAAATTCCATCGTATCGATAGTTCTCTCCGATAAATACTCTGGTGGGCAGTAAAATGCTAGAAGTAGCTGTGGAGCCAATAGCGCCTTCGGGGATGTCGGCGCCAGGTGGCAAATCGGTATGATCAGTAGTATTAGCAAATCCCCATTGATCTTTAGAGTAATGATAATAGTCGTCCTTAGAAAAGAAATCTCTGAGAACCGAGATAATCATTTCTTTAGGATAGACCAACATCGACGCCTGAACAACGTGATGTAGATTCATCAAATTAGATTTGAAAAAATTATTGGTTGACATTATCCAGAATACCCATCTAACCAAGCCTTTAATTCAGCCAATGAAATTTCAGAGGTTTTAACTCCCCTACCATGACATTGTAAACAGCGCTCTCTAACTATAGCATAGCCATCAATTAATCGAGGCGGCTGATCAATACATGAACACTTTTGATTTATTAGTAAGAATTTGTCATCTAAGCTCATTTTTTCCTTTAACGATAAATGCACTTCAAAACAATTGGAGACCAATCAAAAAAGACGAAGTTGCCATCTGTGGGAGCTGCTTTTTTAAAGTTTTGATCTAACGAATAACCTATTCTGTAATTTTGATTGGTAGTAAAATCATGAGCAGTTAAATCGGCAGTGATAATAACGGTATTTGTTCTAATATTGGTTTCATCACCAGCAGATGTAATATGATGAGAGGCGGCTACGTTATCAAAAACAGAATTATCATTTCCAAAACTTCCTGCATGAGCCGTTATTTGGTCTCTAACATTCAATACTCCATTGAGAGGATCATTTGAAGTTGTCGAATCTTTGTACCTGAACATAGTTAAAGTAGCAACGTTATAAGCAGGGGCGGCATTGTAATCCAAAGCATTAACGCTATTCCAAGTACTTTCAAAATATCCAATTCTAGCGTTCAAAATTCTAACATTATCTGGCAAGTAAGGATCAATTGCCCCACGCTTAGTCCAGCCAAATGTATGGCTTGCGCCTTGACCGAAATCTTGTACTTGAATAAAATGATCAGAAGCTATTTCTGTATAGCTAGCCGGACCAATTTGTCTAAAAACAGTAATAAAACCGTCAGCACCAGTTCTTTGGTCGGCAAAAAGAGTTAGCTGAGTATGTGCTGGATAAGAGTTGTTTTGTACTCCTGCCCCAAAAAGACCATCTAAACCAAAAGAGTCATCTACCAAAGATATTTCTTTATAGAAAATCTGATTTCTATTATTGCGGAATGACCATGCAGAAGGAATATTAACCCCCACCGTTTCGATAGTATTAGCTACATCAATAAATTGGCTATCGAAAATGTTATTCGTAACAGAGACTTGGTTGACCGCACCAGGCGCTGTAGCTACATAAGATTGAATTCCTAAACCAGCTCTATCCAAATTATTACCTGAAACAATCATATTACCTGATGGTCCCAAATACAATATAGTAGAGAACGGAGATAGTGGGTTAGTTAGGGTGTTGACTACGCCAATGATAGAGTTGCCAGTAATATTGGCACTGTTGAAACAGACCAAAGCCGCATCATAATAATAGCTAACGGCGGTACCAACAGTATTAAATAGATTCTTCTGAACAATTATGTTATTGGCAATAATGCTACGAGTAGTGCCAGTACCGTTAAATTCTCTTCTTAACAAAATGCCTACATTGCCCGGTGTAACACCGCTAACTAATGCGTCGGTAAAGTTGTTTAAATAGGCAGGATTAGCGGGAGACACTCTATTGCTAGTGATGATGCCACCGTCATTTAGCACAGTATAAGCGCTGCAACCAACTTGAATCCAATTGACAGTGTTATTGTAGATGCTGAAAGCGCCGGTACCAGTTGCAACAAAGTCAATATTGTTTCCTGGATATGCTGTACTTCTGAATGGAATATAATCGCCTCTAAAATCAAGATTAGCAATAAACTTGCAAGCATTACCACTGATGACTAATTGATCTGATTTATCTTGTATCAATCCAATATTTGGAGAGGTAACGTTAGAGAAATCGGAAGCGGAAGCTGCTGCCGTGATAAATCCAATGGTACCACAGGTGTTATTAGAAATCTTTGTACTGGTAGTAGTTAACATGCCTCCAGTGATAGCAACCACGCCCGGAGTACGCTGGACAGATACAACAATCATCTGATTAGCGTTGCACATATTACCATCAATAAATACATTGACTAATTTAGGAGATCTTGGATAGGCGCCCGGACTAGCTGGTGCAGTCAGAGTAGATACAATTGAGATAACTGCTCTCAAATCATCTACCATAGCTGTAGAAATAAACTTGTTTTTGGAAACATCAATATTTTCAATAACAGAAGAGAAGCTAGTTAGTTGCAAACTGAAAAAGGAGAATCTATCGGTCAGAGCCGTAGTGAATGTATTATCTCTGACAATAACATCTGATAAGTTGGCTCCTACACTGGCATAAATCATGCCTCCACCTGCATTAACTAGATCGGTGGTGTCATATCCTCCACCTGGGGCTCCCGTATAGGTAACTTGATTTCTTTCAAATCTGAAAAGATTGCTTATTACAAAAGCTTGGACGGTAGTAACTAGGATAGTCGAATCGGTAATAGTAGCAGAAGAATTGATGGTAATCGTTCCACCAATCGTTATCGTAGATGGATCGATGATTACATTAGTAAAAGTTCCACCAATTAGGAAGGTTAATATGCTATCAGTAAATCTGGTGGTATTTGCAATAATAGTGCTCTCGAAAGTTGCAGTAGATTTATTGATTAACACATTAGTAAGAGTTGCGGTTCCATCAACTGTAATAGTACATCTGTTTAGAATACAGTTAGTAGCCGTGAAATTATGAGATGGTCCACCATTGTAAACTACACAGTTATCAAAATTAACATTAGTTAGAGTCGTGTTTCCAAGAAAATGAATTTCTAAATCTTTGAAATTCACATTAAACATCACTACATTAGTATTAAAAGTAAGTATGGCTCCAACTCCACCACCTACGATATTGACACTATTACCGGCTGAGAAACCGGGATCTACAGTTGCAAATTGACTTCCCTTAATTTGAATGGTATTTTGAAATTTGTTATCTAGTTTGATCCATGTCGCAGCCGATACAAAGTTTTTAAAGTTACCCTGTGAGTTGTCATCGGTAACTACTGCCGGGATATTGGAGTCTTGATCATTTACATATCTTCTTACATCTTTAACAGATAGTGAGACCGTTGGCGTCATAGAGACAGTCGAAGCTACAATATACAGTATGGTCAAATCTTTTCTATTATTTAGAAGATTGGCAAATGTAGTTGAATCCACCGTATAGGTAGTATTAGAAATAACATTTTTTAGAACTACTAGCCTAGTAGGATCATTAGGAGTGCCCAAAACAGAATCAAAATCTGTTAATGGAATAGTGACTAATTCACCAATAGAATTAATACACAATGCCCAATTGATTGGGAAGTCTACTGAGAAATACAACTCTCTAGTAAATGGAATGGTGAGAATTTCATTATTGAGAAGTTGGAATTTACCATTGACAAGAGCCTGCCCACCGGTTAATGTAATAACCTCGGCATTTACATCAACAATATCAAATCCTCTGATAACTCCGTTGAAGTGTAGTAGTCTTTCTGGTAGTGCGATGAAATTCAAAGCAGAAGTGCTAAGTTCTTTTTCACTAGTGTTTCCAAACTGTCTTTCATCTCGTACACGATTGACAAATTTAGTAGTGTCGTTTAGCTGACAGGTTCCGATTAACATAACCTCATCATCCAACGACAAAGTTGGAAATAGTTGAATGTCTATGTTCTGTAAAGCAAAAGAACCAACGATGGTGGTGATGTCAAACAACACATCAATGTAATCAATATTAGTCTCATCGTAGAATCTAGTGACCTCACCTTTTTTGCCGTTGATTGTCGGACCAAGGTGTGTATGGAAGCTGCCATCGAAAGAGGATAAGTATCCGTCGTAGATTCCGCTGGCAGAATCAAAAGCAATAATATTGAGATTGATCTTAGTGACTGGACCGAACTGATATCCTCTTAACTTTGGAGAAATTTTAATAATGTCTAGCTTGGCTGGTTGGGTAGAACCATATAGAGTTACTGGAGTAGGAGTATCAATAACGATATTGCTACCGCTAATACCCATTCTACCTCTTTCATGAGTAAAGGTATTACTGAATTGATCAATATATACTTCAAAATGTCTCTTAAACGGAGATACAGCTACGAAATCGGTCGCCGTTTCTGCATTAAAGGAAACAGAATCAGAGTTAAAATACAGCGCAACATTGGCGGGATTACCGTCTGATCCTAAAGTCGGTGTTGGTGAAAATCCTTGTGCATGAACAGCATCGTACACCGTAATATCAGTGAAGTTGGCGGGGTTACATCCAAAATTGATATCTTTGATGATGAAGCGACCAAAATCTAACAGACTACCAGCTCCCAAAGACTGAACAACTAGTGTCTTACCAATTTTCAAATCAGAAGTAGATAGATCTTGAGCTACACGATAAACTTTTTCTACTCTACCGCCTGTAACAGGAAGTGGCACTTGAATAGTACCTACCCAGTAACCATCACCATAGCCATCCAAAGCTTGTCCTGGCTGTAGATTAAGTCTTTCCTTCTCAGCGCCGTTGACATAGTAGTTGTTTCTTTTTAGTGGAACAAATAGTCTGGTCGGGTTCTGAGAGGCTTCTGTGGAGCCATAAGAAAGCATGAATGGAGGGCTGGCAATATTAGCGCCAAAAGGACCAAATCCAAGAGGGTCAGGTGCGACGGTATGTGGTGGGACTGGAAATAAGTCTACAACATTATTCTGAAATACTATGCCAGTGGCTACTGCATCAAAAGTTCCATCTGGTTTAACCACCGCACTGAGCACTGAGAATGCCGTATCACTGTAAGGATCTGCCAACATGATACCAAACTCGCCTTGATAAGAGAAGGCAATGAAGCGGTAATTAAACCCTGGTTTTCTAAGGGCTGCGTTGGTTGCATCTACAATGGAATCAAGAGTATAAGCTCCTGGAGTTTGTCCTCTGTTACCAGTGACATCGATACCAGGCAGAATAGTATATCCATCTTGAGGTGATCCAGTTGGATACAAAGCTAGATACAATAGATAATGAGTTTCATTAAACTCATCAGAGCTAAATCCAACTCCTAGTGCCTGAGCACCACGAGGGCTACCCACAACCAGACTTGGTATCTGATTGAACTGGTTGTTGGCAGGAGCAATAGCCAGTACACCAAACTTATTGTTATTGACTAGCGGACGGTCAATACGGGCAACAGCAATAGGAGAATAGAATAGGTTTTTACCGGCAATTCTAACTAGATATTTCTGAGAGGCAGCAATATATTTTTTCTCTTTAATGATAAAAGAGGTCTCAATGGTGCCATAGTTGATTCTAATGATATCGCCAACTTTAACCAACGCGAATTGCTCATCAAAAGATTTAGAGGTTTTGGCGGCTGCCAATGGTTTGAATTCGATAATGTCGTCGCCCCTATCGATATCATCGAATGGAGTGCTGTTAGATCCAATATTCTTCAAGTAAGCAATGGCAGGGGTCATTGGAATAATGGACTGTCCATAGCCATCGATGCTTAAACTAGAAGATCTAGAAACTCTAGAAATACCATTAGAGTATAGATTTTGAATTCTGGTGCCCAACAATAGAATGCTGGACTCGTCAATAAACTCAGCAAACAATTGTAAATCGTCAGCAATTTGAGGGATATTAACAAATCTAGTGGTATTTAGGAAGATACCACTAGCGGTATGTCCGTAATTGGCAGAAAATAAAGAACCATTGTTAGTGACAACGGTTCCAGTGGTAAAATTAGAACCATCTGCCCATTGATGAGCTAGTAACTCATTATTGATATCATTAACTAGATTATAAGATTGTAGATTATTTCTAAACTGTCTAAACTTATTTTTTAGGAAAGGAAAACCAATTGGATCACCGGTCACATCAATTTGATCCATGGTGTGTCGATAAATAGCACCAATCAGATGTGGTTCTAGTTTAACTCCACTGACAGAGATCCACCCCAAAGCTAGATTAACGTCTCCAGATAAATCTCTGATGTAGTTAAACAGGTCTTGGGTTCTGTGGTCTAATCTTAATTTAGATTCTGGGATTTCAGCATCATCAGCAATCTGATCTTGACGAATAGGTAGGGTAACTAGTCCTAAGCTGGCAATAGCAGAGGCTTTGATGGTGCCGTTAGGATTGATAGAAACACCTAGTCTATCGGCGATAGAATTAGTGGTACCGGCAGCTCCTAAACCAATATTTTGCTCAAGCGCAAATGCGACATCACGAAGAGCATTGATGGCTTCTCCACCAATGTCATTCAAATTGTCGTTTATAAACGGCAGGGTTGTGTCATCATCAAAGTCTGAAGGGAATTTGCTCATATCTCACCGGCTAATTTCAGTAAATATATAACTGAAATTCTCATTTATTGATTGTTTGTCTTACTTGATTTGCTAAATCATTTACATCTGCTGCTGGATCAACGGGTGCATCTGGATTACCAGCTGTAGTAGTTGGGGTGGGTGCACCAGTTATTCTCTGAATCATTAGTGCCTTAATTACCCTATAAAATAGAGTGGATAGAAGACCTGCTACTAATCCAAAAATAACTCTTCCGCCAGTAGTAACTAAACCATCTGGATATGGATATGTTTTAAACAGTAAAGCTCCGAAAGCACCCAAAAGAACTGGCAAAATTGGCATTAATAGATCATTCCAAAGTTTTGATTCTTTGGATGCAGGTGACCAATTAGCCATGAGATATTCGACAAATTTTCTCAAGACAAACATAATAGAGGCAACGGCAAGTCCAAAAATAAGAAACTGCCAACTTAATAGGGTTTGAAGAATCGGATCCATAGTAACTCCTTATAGACATGCAAAAGAATTGGTATATTGCGCTTTTATGCCGACCTAATCAGATTATTCAACCCAACTAATTTCTAAAGCACCATTTCCGCCATTACCACCGGCTTGTCCTGCACGCAATGGTTGTCCATTGATAGTTCCACCGCCACCACCGCCCCCACCTCCGCCACCACCTAATGTACCTGCACCACCAGTAAATGGACCAGTACCAGAAGCTCCGAATCCGGGAGTTCCATTTCCACCAGCTCCTGCCGTTCCACCTTCCCAAGTGCTCGCACCACCACCTCCACCATTTCTACCACCGTTAGTCCCTAAAGCTCCACGACCGCCTGCCGTGCCAGCTTCAGTAGAGGCGCCATCTAAACGAAGAAAATCTACACCAGCATTACCTCTACCAATACCATCTCCACCTTGACCTGTATTATGTGGATGACCACCTGAACCACCAGTGGTAGAACCAGAAGGCCATAATCCTTTTACTGGCGGTCCGCCTACTGCCGAAATAGTTCCTTCATTAGCATTGACTCCGCCAAATGTCGCACTAGCTCCACGAAATGTTGCTAATGTGGTCGGAGTAGGATCTGCAAAGGTAGTGTCCTGTCCATCTGTAGAATTGCCACCAGGAGCACTAACTGAACCAGTTCCTCCCCCTAAACCGCCCGTTCCACCAATACCAATATTAACCGAATAAACAACTCCCGGTATAACGTCTAACACTGCCGTATTCTGTCGTGCACCACCTCCACCTCCGCCACCCTCTCCAGCTACGTTAATATCTCCTCCACCTCCACCAGCTCCACCTCCACCGCCTCCAATACCACGTAAAATGACAACAGTAACTCCAGAAGGAGCTGTCCAAGTTCCAGAAGAAGTAAATAGTTGTTTGTTGAATTTACTAAGAGTCATTATTCTACCCACGTAACTGTTAATGCGCCACTGCCACCAGCTTGTCCATTACTGCCAGAACGTAGCGGCTGACCAGTAACAGTTCCACCACCGCCACCACCACCTC
>Ga0210384_10001292_pt1 | contig 34587 bp, 29 predicted proteins | sample IncBWH2MmetaG_FD_160574 | JGI IMG/M metagenome (GOLD analysis project Ga0210384, IMG submission 160574) | Forest soil microbial communities from Barre Woods Harvard Forest LTER site, Petersham, Massachusetts, United States - Inc-BW-H-2-M | ecosystem: Environmental > Terrestrial > Soil >...
TCGACCGCGGCTTTCGAAGTCACGTTCACGATTGCGCCGCTTCCTTGCTTCACCATCACTCGCGCCGCAGCTTTTGCCAGCACAAACCCCGAGCGCAAATTCAGCGCTAGCTGCTGTTCAAAAGCTTTCGCCTCCATCTCCCACAATTTCACTCCGCCAGCATACCCACCGACGGCGTTCACTAGACAATCCAACCGGCGGTGGCGCTCCACAATTCCATCCATCAGTTTTGCGACCGCCGTCTCATCGGTAACGTCCACCGCATACCCCTCCAGCGACGCGCCCTGGGTCTCCACCAACCGCACGCTTGCCGCCTTTTTCAACTCGTCCAAATCCCCCGGTCTCCGAAACGTAACAACCACTCGCGCGCCATCTTCGATAAATGCCGAACTTACCGCGCGCCCCAATCCGCCAGTCCCGCCCGCGACCAATACCACTTTGCCAGCCATTCTGCTCTCCAATCGCGCTCAACTCACGCATCTTGTCACACCCACACGCACTGCTCAAGCCACCTCGCCTACCGTCGGCATTCCTCGCCCGCATGGGCGACGGCTCAACTTTCAACTCGCGACTGCAATCTCCCGCTGGACCTGATAAAATTCCACTCGCACCCAACGAGACACACGAGAAGGATCTGGCTGTACTTGCAGCATTTGTCCAGACATCTTGCACGTCGTTCGCGGCATCTGTGCACGCATATGTCCACGAACCACGCAGGTCCGGACGGAGAATCTCAAATGAATCTAAAGCCGACAAAATTTGCCTTAGGGGCGCTGCTGGTGGCTCTCGCTTTCGTGCTTCCGGCGCGCTCTCGAGCGCAAGACGCAAACGCCAGTGCCAGCGACTCTAAGATGACACCCGCGGACCTGAATCCCCCAACCAGCGAAGCCATCGCGCTCACCGTTCCGAAGGGCACCGCCGTTCAAGTTGTTCTCGACAAGGAACTCAAAATCCAGAAAGTCGGCCAGCCCGTTCGCGGCCGCGTCGCCGAACCCATCTACGCTTTTGACAAACTCGTTGTGCCCGTTGGAACCCAAGTCACGGGCCAGATTATTCAGCTTGAAAGCGTTTCCGATGGAAGACGCACTCTTGAGGCGTTGAACGCCGATTTCTCTCCTGCGCGCAAAGTACAAATCGAATTCAACGATCTCGAAATGTCCGATGGCCGCCACATTTCCATTCACACCACCGTCACGCCCGGCTCTGGCCAAGTGATCCAATTTATTACCAGCTCTGGCGGCGCGAAAAAGAAAACCGTAAAAGACGCGGCTTCAGAAAAAGCGGAGCAGTCCAAGGAAGAAGCCAAGCGCCAGTGGGACGAAGCAATGAAGCAGGTCCATGAGCCGGGCAAAATGCACAAGATCGAGCGCTACGCCATTGCTCAACTCCCGGTGCACCCTCAATATGTTGAAGCCGGCACCGTTTATTTCGCCGAGCTCGAGCAGCCGCTCGATTTTGGCACCGAGCCGCTCACTCCGGAAATTGCGTCTGCGCTCAACACGCCTCCGCCTTCCGGCAGCTCCGTGCATGTGCGCCTGATTACGGCGCTCAGCTCCGCGACGGCGCATCAGGGCGACGAAGTGGAAGCCGTGTTGTCGCAGCCGCTCTTTGACGGGGACCGCCTCGTCCTTCCCCAGGGCAGCCTCCTGAAGGGCTCCGTCGTTCAAGTGCGCGCGGCGCGGCGCCTCAGCCGCAATGGCCAGCTCCGCATGGTCTTCCACCAACTGCTCTTGCCGGACGGGCTCGAACAAAAGGTCGAGGCTACTTTGGCCGGCGTCCAGGCAGGCAAAGGCGATGACGTGAAGCTCGACGCCGAAGGCGGCGCCGAGGCCAACTCTCCGAAGACGCGCTATCTGGCAACCGGGATCTCCGTTATGCTGGCCCTTGCCTCCGCTCATACGGATGACGACGCCGCTGCCGGCAGCGCTGGCGGCAGTGCTGGCGCCCGCGCAGCAGGCGGCGTTGGAGGATTCAAACTTGTCGGCCTAGCTATGGGCGTCTTCGTGCATTCGCAGCCGGTCGGCATGGCGATGGGCGCGTATGGCGCAAGCATGTCCGTCTACTCGCATTTCATCGCACGCGGACGCGACCTCGTCTTTCCGAAAAATACGGCCATGGAAGTTTCCATTGGCATGCGACCTTCCGCTCCTGCTCCCAGTGCTCCAAATCCTGCCGACACCAAGTCCGAGAACCCCGGCGCGAAGTTTGAAAGGTGATCTGAAGTCCGGCGCGCCTCGCCGACTCGGGATACAAAAGATACGGTTGGCCCCATCGGGTGGCACAGCCAATGCTTGGCTGTGCGCCATATTCCAAAGGAGCCAAATATCGCACTAGCAGGGTTGCCCAACTCAACGGGGACGTGCCTGGGGTAAGAGGCACCGCACGCAGACGCCGAGTTCACTTCCTTCCTTCACTTCCTTCCTTCAATTCTCACCACCTGCGCCAACTAGAATCCTCAAGAACGGCGGGAGGTTGTAGTTAAAGCGCAAATTTCTCGCGGACAGAATTTGAGTTGATCAACGAGGTGACGCGCAGAAGTGCGCAGAGAATCTCTAAACGATTCCCATTTCCTCAATTGAAACGGATTCCGTTTCAAACTGGTGCGAACTCGGTTCCTCAAACGAATCTACCGCTCGTGACTGCAACGTTTCGCCAGCGCTTTCTCCTCTGGAATCAATCCCTTAGCTGACCGACAAGCGCGAATGCAACTCTGGCCGGTGCTCGGAACTGCACTGGCGCGTGCCTTGCATAGCTTCTGATAGGGAGAAAAGGGTTCCTCTCGAGAAGCGCGGAGAGTGGTCGCCGAGGCTTTGCGGAAGAAACCAGCAGAACCCCAGCCCGTTATTCACCTAGTTTTCAGCTTGCGACTTTTGCATCGAGTTCCCAGCCTCGCTGCAAATCTCTCGAGTCAGAGAGAAGAATTACCGCAAGCCACATAGCACGAACTGTCGCTTACACCTGCGTCAGCGGCGCCTTGCTCACAGTTAACTTTGAGGAAGTCGTGAACTCGATGGGCATTCGTGCCGAAACGCAACTCGGCACAGTGACGAATTCAGACGTACGACGGCCATGGAATCAAAAACGGAACGCCTTGTCATCGGTTAACAGGAGAAGCTAATGCGCAAACTCAAGTCCGTAAAAATATCTCTACTGGCGTTCGTTTTGGTAGCTCTTGTGGCCGGATGCGGCCGGGAACAAGCCGCGAGCCCGATATCACCTACGGTGATCGCCACATCTCCCGCGAATGGCGCCACTCTTGTGCTTCTCAATACCAACGTGACGGCAACTTTCAGTTCCGTGATGGCGCCCGCAACCATCAACACGTCGACGTTTACTTTGACGGGGCCCGGAGGAACCGCTGTTGCAGGTGCCGTCACTTACTCAGGCACCACCGCTACGTTCACACCGGCCGCCACGCTCGCCGCTAATTCTGTATACATCGGCACCATCACCACCGGAGCCACCGACCCGGGCGGTAACGCACTGCAAGCAAATTTCGTGTGGACCTTTGCAACTGGTGCGCCGACCGTTATTTCCACCGTCCCAGCAGCCGGCACCACGGCCGTGGCGGTCAACACCGTCGTTTCCGCTACGTTCAGCGAGCCGATGAACCCGCTCACGCTTACCAATGCTACGTTTACTCTAACGGGTCCGGGCGCAACTCCCGTAACAGGAGTGGTCACCTACTCTGGTTCCACAGCGACCTTCACACCCACAGGGGTTCTTGCCAACAGCACTCTCTTTACAGCCACGATTACAACCGGAGCGAAAGATCCCGCAGGCGCCGCCTTGGCCGCCAGTTTTGTATGGACGTTCTCGACAGCTCCGGCGCCCAAGGTCGTTTCCACCGTGCCCTCAAATCTGGCCCCCGCCGTTCCCGTCAACACGCTCATTTCGGCGACTTTTAGCGAGGCCATGAACCCTGCAACTATCACTGGGACAACTTTCACAGTGACCGGCCCTGGCGCCACTCCCGTAGCCGGCACTGTGACTTACACGGGCACTACGGCGACGTTTACGCCCACCGCGATTCTCGCCAACGGCGCTCTATTTACCGCCACGATTACTACAGGAGCAAAAGATCCCACAGGCGCTCCCTTAGCCGCAAATTTTGTATGGACCTTTACCACGGCTCCGACACCCACCGTCGTTTCTACGGTTCCGCTGAATGGCGCAACCGCCGTTGCTGAAAGTTCCACCGTCACTGCCACGTTTAGCGTGCCGATGGATGCCACCACCATCACCACGAGTACGTTTACGTTGATGGGACCTGGTGCAACCGCGGTAGCCGGATCTGTGAACTATGCCGGGAGCACCGCGACATTTACCCCGGCGGCCGCCCTGAAAGGCGCGACCTTATATACGGCCACAATTACCACCGGCGCGAAGGATCCAACAGGCGCTCCACTTGCTGCTAATTCCGTGTGGACGTTTACTACCGCGCCAACGCCCGCAGTGACCTTCACCGTTCCTTCCAGCGGCGCTACCAATGTGCCGCTTAATCAGAAAGTTGCCGCGACTTTCAATACGCCGATGACTCCTTCGACGATCACCGCAGCTGGCACTTTCACCCTCGCAACGACGACCGGTGGAGCTGCCGTGGTGGGAGCGGTTACGTATGATTCCACCAGCAATACCGCCATCTTTACTCCAACCGCCGCTCTCACGGCGAGTACTCAGTACACCGCCACGGTTACTACCGCAGCGCAAAGCGTTCCAGGCAACGCACTGCCTGCCAACTATGTTTGGAGTTTCACGACAGGCGTGGCAGCGAACGCCACAGCGCCGACGGTCACTTCCACAGATCCTGCAAATGTAGCGATCACTGTCCCGCTCAATCAAAAAGTGGCCGCGACGTTCAGCACGTTTATGGATCCGTCCACGATTTCCGCAGCCGGAACGTTCACGCTGGTGGCTACGGTCGGCGGCGCTGCCGTACCCGGAACTGTCTCCTATGCGGGCAATACCGCGCTCTTTACCCCAACGGCCAATCTGACTGCGAGCACGCAATACACCGCCACAATCACCACCGCCGCCAAAGACCTCACCGGCGTCGCCACGGCCGCCAACTATGTCTGGAGCTTTACGACGGGGATCGCCACGAACCTGGTCGGTCCGACAATCACGGTCACCAACCCGGCTAGCATTGCCACGAATGTGTTCATCGACACGACTGTCAGCGCCACTTTCAGCACCGCGATGGATCCCACGACGATCAGCAACGCGACCTTTACGCTTGCCGTTGCGGGAGTAGGTGGCGCTCCTGTCAGCGGCACGGTTTCTTACGATTCCGGAAGCCAGATCGCAACTTTTGTGCCTTCGGCCAATCTCACCGCGAATACTCAATACACGGCCACGGTTTCAAATATGGTTAAAGATCTGTCCGGCAATGCCTTGACCAGCGGGCCTGCATCGACTCCGCCTGATCCGTGGACCTTCACCACAGGAGCGACGATCGGCGCAGCAGGTCCGGCGATCATCAATCTTGGTTCCGCAGGCAGCTTTGCAGTGATGGCCACGGCCTCGATCACCAGCACCGGACCTGTCGTAATCAACGGCAACGTCGGATTGGCTCCCGGCACTTCACAGGGCATTCCTCCGGCCCAGGTCAATGGCACCATTCACGTCAACGATCCGATCGTCACACAAGCCCAAGCCGATCTGCTCGCGGCCTATAACGATGCCACTAGCCGATCAACCAATGCTCTGACCTTGCCCGGAAACATGGGAGGACTGACGTTCACTCCTGGCCTGTATGTTAACTCGACGTCCGTTTTGATATCGGGAGCAGGGCCAGGCAACAATGTCACCCTCGATGCCCAAGGGGACCCCAACGCCGTCTTCATCTTCAAGATAGGGTCCACACTTACGACGGCAACCAGTTCTCAAGTAATTCTGGCGGGCGGTGCCAAGGCCAGCCATGTCTTCTGGCAGGTTGCCACTTCAGCAACGCTGGGCGTTACCTCAATTTTCGAAGGAAATGTGCTCGCCGCTACCAGTATCACGATCAACACCGGCGCAGCGGTGACTGGAAGCATGTTCGCCGGCGCCGCCGGGGGAGCAGGTTCGGCCACGATAAACGCCAGCACCGTCACTGTGCCTGCGCCGTAAGGCGGGCATGATTCGGAGTGTTCGCACGAGAAACGAGATGTACGGCTGCGAAGCGGGTTTTATTTCCGCTTCGCAGCCAGTAGGCACAATTCTGGAGGCGACAATGAAATTGGGAACACGCATTCTTCCCACAATGGCGGTTGCATTTTTTCTAGTGCCTACGCTTTTCGCGGACGACACGCCAAAGCCCGGGGACACGCCCAAAAAGGATGAGTCCGCGAGTTCCACTGCCGCTCCGGGCGCACCATCCAAGGTCGCCTCAAAACCGCTGCCTCCCCCGCCGGCGGCGTCCTCCACGCAATCAGCCGCGGGGGAAGGAAAAGAAAAGCATCCGGGGAGACACTCGCACAGCGCAAGGGCACAAAGCGACTCCACTCCAAAGGTCGAACTCTTCCTCGGCTACTCGTACTGGCGGTCCGTGCCCGACAGCACTGGAAACCGCATTGACGGTATGAACGGCGGCAGCACCTCCCTCGCCTACAATTTCAACAGACACGTAGGCTTGGTCGCTGATTTTGCAGGCTTCGGGGTTGATTCGCTCGAGTTCAGCAGCCTTGGCCCGGCTTACAGTCCTTCTCGCAACGTGGACGCAGAAAGCACCGTCTTTTCGGTTATGTTTGGCCCGCGCTTTTCCTTCCGCGACCACGGCAAGTTCACTCCGTTTCTCCAGGTTCTCGGCGGTGTTGCCCACGCCTACGATGTAACCCTGGACGGCTGCACTGCGCCCATCTATGCTTGCACCCCTCTTCCAGCGCAAACGGCCTTTGCCATGACTGCCGGAGGCGGCCTGGATTACAGATTGAACCACCGCCTCGCTCTGCGCCTCCTTCAAGCGGAATTCTTGCTCACTCGCTTTCAGGATCCAACCTCCGCCACTGGCGCTGACGGATGGCAGAGTAATGTCCGCCTTTCCACGGGACTTGTGTTGCGCTTTGGCGGAAATCCTGCACCACCACCGCCGCCTCCCAATCATGCTCCAATCGCTTCTTGCTCGGTTGATAGGACTATGGTCTATGCCGGGTCGGGTGACTTCGTAATGGTGCGTGTCGACGCTAGCGATCCCGACAACGATCCTATGACCTTTTCCTGGACGGCAAGCGGCGGCGCCGTCGAAGGCAACGGCCCACAAGCAAGATGGAACTCTTCCGGCACAAACCCGGGAGCGTATGCAGTAAAAGTCCGCGTGGACGATGGACGCGGCGGATGGACGGATTGCTCGTCGTCGATTAGTGTGGAACCCCGCCCCAACCGGCCGCCCACGATGACCTGCTCCGCAGACCGCACTACTGTAGTGATTGGCGATACCGTTCAAATCACCGCGACGGCAAGCGATCCCGACAACGATCCGCTCACCTATTCCTGGAAGTCCAGCGGCGGACGAGTCCGCGGCAGAGATGCCTCCGTGCGATTCGAGACGGCAGGTCTGAATGCCGGACGCTACTCCGTGAACGGTCATGTAGACGATGGACGCGGGGGTGGCGCCGATTGCGAATTGGGTATCGAAGTCCAATCTCCGCCGCCACCTCCGGAACAGATTGAGCTGGAGGTCAGGCTCTCGCTCCACAGCATTTACTTTGCGACGGCTCGCCCGACGGTAGCCAATCCCACCGCCGGCTTGCTTGGCAGCCAGGAGCAGGTTCTGGTTAAGCTGGCGGCCGACTTCACGAGATATTTGACCTTCAAGCCAGACGCTCACTTGATCCTTGGTGGCCACGCCGACCCGCGCGGCACCCCGGAGTACAACAAAGGCCTTACAGAGCGTCGCGTGGAGCGCACCAAGAGTTTCCTGGTGCAACACGGCGTTCCTGCAGACCACATCGAGACCCGCTCGTACGGTGAAGAGGATCAGCTCACCGCTGAACAGACAAAGGAACAGATCGCGCAGAATCCCGACATCACTCCAGAAGAGCGCCAGCTAATGCTGAGCAAACTGTCTGTCCTGGTCTTGGCTAACAATCGCCGAGTGGACGTCACTTTGAGTACCACTGGACAACAGTCCGTTCGACGCTATCCGTTTAACGCGAAAGATTTCCTGGCTCTCGTAAGCACCAAGGGCGGGGAATCCGACCATACGGCAAAGCCAGCGCCCAAAAAGAAACCCAATTAATGGCAAGTCAGGCGGATGGTCCCACATGAACAACCCTGTGGGGCCATCCGCGTTAGCGTATCCAACAAGGCTGACGAGTCAGCTTGAATCCGCGACGCGAGTTCGCCCAGATTCTTGGCGCTCATTCAATTCTCATACGCTTTGGCCCGCCTTCAGCGCTACTTCTTAGGAAGATCCTTCAAAACCGGGTGGGCAAACTCGGTAGCGAGTTCATTCCATGCCTCTAGCATTTCGATCCCGAGCGGCGCCGCTTCCTCAGACTTCAGGTCACCACCGTCGCGGACATACTCTTCCGCTTTGATCCTGGCTGCGTGGGCGCGGTTGACCTTTGTCAGAAACTCTTCCTTGTTCGTCGCCATAAATGTGCCTCCTAAGCCCTGAGTGATGATGTACCCCGGAGAATAAGGCCGAGTTGAACGGTGCCTCCCGGTCGACCTGCCGGTGTGGCATCTTCCTGAGCCGTTCGCCCAATGTCTCCTCGATTGTGACTGCCGAGCGGTGCCGATGCATTCGTGAGGCTATCGGCGAGATTACTAGCTCGTTCCCGCTGTTTACTGGAAAAGAGTTTTCTTCCGACACTCTCCGAACCTTCGGTCGTCGGACTCTAGTAGCAAGAAGGCTTCCACTTCCCGGCATATTGGCCAGTGCCGTTTTGGAACGTACTGGCCTTTGGTCCATCTGATGGGACGGCTCCTCGCTCGGTAAGCTTCTTGAGGGCTCGGTGTGTGGCCGGGCCGAGGAGGGGCCGATGTTGCGCAATCGATTGCTTATTGGGTTGGGGGCATGTCTTCTGGCGGCGTCTGGAGCCTGGGCGGACGAAATCGGGTACGTCGACTGCTCGAGAAATGCGGACGCGACGCAGGTTTTTGGCAAGCCCCGGAGATCTCAGGACGTCGTGGCCTCTTTGCCTTGCGGCGAGCGGTTTACGATTTTGGTTTATGGGTTTTACTTCTCGCGGATTCAGACGAGAGACGGGCAGGTGGGGTACATCTATTCGAGTTTGATCGCCCAGGATCGCGGAGCCACCTCCTTGCAGCCAGCGGCGTCGAAACAACAAACGGGACCGCAGACTCCGTCATTGCAGGCGACTTCGGAGAAAACAAAGATTCCGCGCGCGACTCCGTTCGACGCGCAGCCTAAAGCGGCTGCAGCCGGCCAGCCACAGGCAGCGCCTTCGGCGGCACCGGAGCAAGCGGCAGCGGTGCCAGTGACAGCCCTGCAAGCGGGCTCGTCGCAATCGCCTGCAGTCGAAGTGGCTGCGCCTACAGCGCCGGCATCCGCTTCTAGCTCAATTAGTTCAAACGGGGCAGGAACGGCTGCTCCAGTTGCACAGTTAGGTTCGAGTGCAGCGGCGGAGGCTCAGCCTGCGGCTGCCCAGCCGACGGGTTCCCAGCCAGCTTCGGCCGAACCTCCGGCGGCACCAGCGCCTGTGTTTACTGCACCACCGACGGCGCCGCCAACACCGAATGCGGATATGGCGGAGACGCCTGCTGCCACGACGCAGCCCAGTTCGAATGCGGCAGCGGAGGCTCAGCCTGAGGCGGCTCAGCCAGCACCTGCACAGCCCGCACCCGCGGCAGCGGCGCCAGCTCAACCAGCCCCAGCCCAACCGGCAGCGCCAGCCATTCGCCCTGTGGACATGAAAGATAGCTGGGAGAAACCACGCCCGAGCGTTCGCGCGGCTCCTCTGTTAGAACTCTATGGCGGCTTCGCGTTTTCACGGATGGGTGGTACAGGATTCGGGACCAATTCGATCGGAGGGCTGGGGTCAGTTGGGTGGAACGCAAAGTCGTGGTTACAGATCCTCGCGGACACTAGCTACAACTTCGAAACAGTTAGCGGCGCCAAGAATGTGCTCTATGGAAATCACTATGGGCCCCGCTTCTTCTACCGTACGCGAAATCGATGGGGCATCACCCCGTTTGGTGAAGCGCTGGTTGGTGGATCGGACCTAAAAACCACCGTCAGCGGGAGCGGGGGTTACACCTCATCCACGGGAAGCACTCTTTCCTATAAGGTGGGAGGCGGAGTGGACATCCATCCAACGCGCTCGCATCGCTGGGACATACGTTTGATCGATGTGGACTACTACAAGACGTCTTTCGTGACGAATACCCATCAGACCAACTACTGGATTTCCACCGGAGTTGTGTTGCGCCTGTTTGGAGGGGGAGACGAGTAGTGCTTAGGAGGGCTTCCTAATCGCATCAAGGCATACGCCAGCCAAAATGAAGTGCATGGTGCAGGCGCGAAGCCTTAGCTACTATCGCGAACACGGGTTGAAAAGAGACTGGAAACCAACCAGCGAATTGGTTACAAGTAAAATCAGGTCGGAATGGGCCGATGCGGCGGGCGTGTAGCCGAGAAAGTTCGTGAGGTCCGTAGGAGGCGGCGTGAAAAGGACATTTGTGCTTCTGGCAGCGCTAGTGTTGGTGGGAATTCCAGCCGCGGCGAAGGAGCCTCAGGCGGGGACTATTATTTCGGAGAGTTCGGTGGCCTGCGGTTCGCACGTAAAGAACAAGAAAGAAACCGCGGAAGTGCTGTGCCAGGAGTATGTCGTTCGAACAGAGACAACGGAGTATCACGTCCGGCAGGAGAAGCCTGCGGATAAGGCATTGATTCCCGTGAACACAGGTGTCGAGTTCACGCTGGAAAAAGATAAGATGAAGTTCAAAGCGAACGGAAAGAAATACGAATACATCGTCGTTTCCGAAACGGCTGCGCCTGCGACTGCAGCTGCAGCGACACCAAAGCCCTAAGTGCAGTCACCTACTCACTTAAATTGAAGTTCAAATTTCCAGGATGACCGGCAGGATTAGCGGTCGCTTGGACGTTTGTTTATTGATGTAGCGCTTCAGGTCGACACGGATTTTTTCTTTGATTACGCCCCAGTCGGATTTTTCTTCGGCGTTGGATTGCTCGACTGTTTTCATGATGACTTCGCGGGCCCCGGCGATTAATTCCTGGCCGTTGTCGCTGAAGAGGCCGCGCGTGACGATTTCCGGCTGGGATTCCATTTTGCCGGTGTGTTTATCGATCGCGATGATCGGAACCACCACGCCATCTTCGGAAAGATGCTTACGATCGCGGATGACCACGTCTTCGATTTCTTCCAGGGAGCCGGAATCGACGCAGACACGGCCTGCCGTTACTGGATCGCGCCGCCGAACTCCATCCGCCGTAAATTCGATGCATTTGCCATTTTCGAGAAGCAAGATTTCTCCGGAAACGCAGCCGAGCTGATGGGCGAGAGCGGCATGGCGGAAGAGGTGGCGGTATTCGCCGTGAACGGGGATGAAGTATTTCGGTTTGACGAGTTGCAGAACCAGTTTTTGCTCTTCCTGGCTAGCATGACCCGAAACGTGAATCGTGCCGGCGGAATTGTCGTAATAGACGAGGGCGCGGCGGCGGAACATGTGGTCCAGCATTCGAAAGATGGCTTTTTCGTTGCCCGGAATAATGCGCGCGGAAAGGATGACGCTGTCGTTCTCGTCGACGGTAACGAAGCGGTGATTATCGACGGCGATGCGCGAAAGGGAAGACATCGGTTCGGCTTGGCTGCCGCTGGCGAGAATGACGATGCGCTTGGGATCGAAGTTGCGAATATCTTGCGGGCGGACGACCATGCCGTCGGGAATGCGCAAGTAATTCATGGAATGCGCGATTTCGACGTTGTCCACCATGCTGCGGCCGACAAAGGCCACCTTGCGTCCGACACGGCCGGCGATGTCGATGATTTGCTGGATGCGGTGGATCGAAGACGCGAAGCAGGAAAGGATGACGCGACGCGGTGCGGAGCGGCAGAGCTCTTCGATGCGCGGGACGATGGCGCGCTCGGAGGGAGTGAAGCCGGGGCGCTCGACGTTAGTCGAGTCGCTGAAAAGTGCGAGCACACCTTCGCTGCCATAGCGGGCGAAGGTGTGGAGATCGAAGGGAGCGCCGTCGACAGGAGTTTGGTCGATCTTGAAGTCTCCGGTGTGAATGATTACGCCAAGCGGAGTGCGGACGGCGAGGGCGACGCAGTCGATGGTGCTGTGGGTGACGTTGATGAACTCGATTTCGTAGGGCCCGATTTCCACGAGGCGGCCGGGGAGGACTTCTCGAAGGGTGGTGGAGGCGAGGAGGCCGGCTTCTTCCAAACGTTTTTTTACAAGCGCCAAAGTGAAGCGCGTGCCGTACACGGGGACGTTCAGGTCTCGCAAAATATACGGGAGCGCGCCGATGTGATCTTCGTGGCCGTGGGTTAGGACGATGGCGCGGACGTGCTGGCGATTTTGCTTGAGATAGGTGATGTCAGGGATGACGAGGTCGACGCCGAGGAGTTCGGATTCGGGGAACATCATGCCCGAGTCGATGACGAGGATGTCGTCACCGAGACGAAGGACCATCATGTTCATTCCGAATTCGCCGAGACCGCCGAGAGGTATCGCTAGTAGGGACTGCGTAGACTTACTCAAAGAAAGGTTATCTCCGTGATGTGCATAGGAATCGTATCATAGTGGGATGATGGGCGCGCGTTGCGGCCGTGATGCGTGCGGGTGTCTCTTTTTGTACAGGCGAATCGCGCACCAGTCGGCTCCAACGCGGAGAGGCCGTTTGGGCACGTGACTAACGATCGCCGCCGCTGAAGAGATGGGCGATCAAAACGAGGAGAACGGCGCCGACGGTAGCTGCGGCGAGAGAATAAAGGAAGCCGCCGCCCCAGATGCCCAGGCGCATGAAAATCCAGCCACCAATGAACGAGCCTACGATACCGAGAATGATGTCCGTGATGCAGCCGAAGCCGCGGCCGCGCGAGATTTTTCCGGCAAGCCATCCGGCGATGAGGCCGATAATGATCCAGCCCCAGAATCCACTGGGGAGGTAGACCGAAATACCCTTTGTCTCGAACAAGGCGCTAAAAAATGTAGCGGACATTCAGCCTCCAAGAAAAAACCTCATTCGCATCTGGGCTTGTAGTGCGTAGGAGTCTATCAGATGGGTTGCTGTTGCGTCATGCAGTGCAGGGTGCCGAGGCCGAGGACTAGGTCGCGGCACGCGATGCCGATGATCTCGCGATCGGTGAAGAGCTTGGCTAGGGTGTTTAAGGCGACTTGATCGTTTGAATCGTTGAACGTGGGGACGATTACGATTTTGTTGGCGATGTAAAAATTGGCGTAGCTGGCGGGGAGGCGTTGGCCATCGAAATAGACTGGAGCCGGCATGGGGAGCGTTTCGACTCGTAAGGGATGCCCGTCTTGATCTTTCATATTCTTTAGCAGGGCTAGATTCTCTTGGAGTGCAGCGTAGTTCGCGTCATTCGAATTGTCTTCGACCACTGTAACTACGGTCGTGGGATCGACAAATCTCGCCAAATCGTCGATGTGGCCATGGGTATCGTCGCCAGCGATTCCGTTTTTCAGCCAAAGAACATTTGTGATGCCGAGATGGGTTTTGAAGACCTGGGCGTAGTCTTCGCGGGTGAAGCCGGGATTGCGTTCTTGGGTTTTGCCGAGAAGACATTCTTCCGTTGTGAGCAGCGTGCCGCGACCGTTGACGTCGATGCTGCCGCCTTCGAGGACTACGCGCCTTCCTTTATGCTCCGGTTGCCAGACACGCCGCTTCAGTTTTTTGTTGGCCGCAGAGACGACGATGGCATCTCTCTTGTGATTCTCGTACTTGGCCCAGCCGTTGAACCGCCAATGAGTGTAAGCGACTTCGCCGGGAGAATTCGTCACGCAGATGGGCCCGGAGTCGCGCATCCAGCCGCGATCTGTGGGGATGCGGAAGAAATCGACGGCCGCGAGATTGGCGCCGGACTTTTTCAGGATCGTGCGGACGCGCGATTCGGCTTCCTTATTTTCGACCAAGAGATAGACACGCTCGACTCGTGAGAGATGGCGGACGATTTCGGCGAAGGCCCAGGGGATGGGCGCAAATTTTCCGGGCCAGTCGGTTAGTTCGTGGGGCCAGCCTAGCCAGGTGGCTGCGTGGGGCTCCCATTCGGCGGGCATTTGAAAACCTTGGGAACGTGGCGTGGATTCGATTTTCGATGGGGGTATGGTCCTGGATTTGGTCACACGTTTTTTTAACACAGAGGTCGCAGAGAGCACAGAGAAGAATTATTCGCCGAGCCAGCGGTTCAGGATGGGTTGATAGGCGTCGATGCGGCGGTCGCGGAGGAAGGGCCAGTTGCGGCGGGTCTCTTCGCTTTGCGCGGGGTCGCATTCGACTACCAGGATTTCTTCTTTGTCGCTGGCGGCTTCGGAGAGAACGCGGCCGAACGGGTCAGCGACGAAGGAATTTCCCCAGAACTCGAGGCCGGCATCGCCTTTTTCCGGTTTGCCTTCGTAGCCGACGCGGTTGACGACAGCGACGTAAACGCCATTGGCGATAGCGTGGGCGCGCTGGATAGTGCGCCATGCATCGAGTTGAGCCGCGCCTAATTGAGCTTTTTCGTGCGGATGCCAGCCGATGCTGGTGGGATAGAAGATGACTTGCGCGCCTTGCAGAGCAGTGAGGCGCGAACCTTCCGGATACCACTGATCCCAGCAAATCTGAACGCCGATACGACCGTAAGCGGTGTCGAAATTCGGGAAGCCGAGATCGCCGGGCGTGAAATAAAACTTCTCGTAGTAGAGCGGATCGTCGGGGATGTGCATTTTGCGGTATTTGCCGAGAAGAGAGCCGTCGGCGTCGAGAACGGCGCAAGTGTTGTGATAAACACCGGCAGCGCGGCGCTCGAAAAGGGAAACGACGAGAACGACTTTTAGTTCCTTTGCGATTTTCGCGAGCGCATCGGTCGCGGGGCCAGGAACAGGTTCGGCGAGATTGAAAAGATCAGGGTCTTCGGTGCGGCAGAAATACTCGCCGCGAAAAAGTTCATCCATACAGATGATTTGCGCGCCGCGCGCGGAAGCTTCGCGGATTTTCTCGATGGCCCGCGAAAGATTTTTTTCGGGATTCGCGGTGCTGCGCATCTGTAAAAGGCCGATTGTGAATTTCTTTGTCATAAAATTTAGTTTATCATGCTCGTAGAAACATTTTTTGCAGCGTTTTGTTCTTTCCTTCGGGGCGCATTTGTAATATCAATCGTTACGAAATTTTGAATATTGGGACTTGGTGTGAAGTTCTGAAACGAAAGCGCGAGAGAGTTCGAGGAGAGCAGATGGCAAAGCGGCACGAAAAGACGGTCACGGGGCGCGTACTGCACGATCCGGTGAAGGATAAGTTGCGGCCGATGTTTCCGATTGATCTGTCGAAGTGTCGCACCATCGACGAGTTGGTTCGCGCCATGGGCAATACGGCGTTTACGGGGCGGCAGATTGGCGATGCGGCCGACGTTCTGGAAACGATGGCGCGCGACAAGGATTGTTTCGTGGTGATGACGCTCTCCGGCGCGCTGACGGTAGCAAAGATGGGTTTCATTTTTTGCGATTTGATTGAGAGTGGGTTGGTCAAGGCCGTCGTTTCAACTGGCGCTCTGATGGCTCACGGACTTGTCGAGGCGACGGGGCACTCGCATTTCCGCTACGACCCGAAAATGGATGACAAGGAGCTGTTTCACGCGGGATACAACCGCGTTTACGATTCGCTCGAGCCGGAAGTGAATCTGGATCACGTGGAAGAAGTGATGGACGACGTGCTCTCGAATTGGGACGCCGAGGAAGTTGCCTGCAGTTGGAAGATTCACCGTAAGATTGGCGAAACCCTTCACAAACAAGGGGCAGGACGGGGAATTCTGAAATCGGCTTACGAGCACAATGTGCCGGTTTTCGTCCCGGCGTTCAGCGATTCGGAATTGGGCATTGATTTTGCGCTGCAAAAGATCGCGCGACAGAGAGAAAACAAGCCGCTGCTGCGGTTCGATCCGTTCGAGGATTTCGAGAAATTTGCGGATACGATGCTGGCGACGAAGCGTATGGGTCTTTTTACGGTTGGAGGAGGCGTGCCGCGAAATTGGTCGCAACAATTCGGAGTGTACGCTGAGCTTTTGGCGCGGCGCGGTTACAAGAAAATTCCGCTGAAACGCTATAACTACGGCGTGCGGATTTGCCCGGAGCCGGTACATTGGGGGGGGTTGAGCGGGAGCACGTATACGGAGGCAGTGTCGTGGGGGAAATTTGTGCCACCGGAGGAAGGCGGGAAATTCGCGGAAGTGTTTGATGATGCGACAGTGGCGTTGCCGCTGATCGTGGGCGCAGTGCTGGACCGCATTGGGTATTTCAAGCGCGAAAAATAGTGATGGCGGTGGAATACGTGGTCGATGGGGCGTCGGTTCGTGAGAGTTGATTAGGCCGTGTAAGACGATGGTGCCGCTCAATCGCGAGCATGTGTTTGCGCAGATTAAGCCAACGACGAATACTCGGATTGATTTGGGTTTTGCGTTGACGCACTACAAAGGGAAAATGCCGAAGAGAATCATCGATACCGGCGGACTAGCCGAGAAAGATCGGATTACGCACCGGATTGAATTGAATTCGGTGAATGAGATTGATGCGGAAGTGAAGAAGTGGCTTAGAACCGCGTACGGGCTGGATGCAAAATAAAAGACGAGCCAAGCTCCGCCCTTACAAATACCTCCGAGGAGCAAAAGATAAGTGAGTCAGTCGTCTTCGCCGATGAGGATGGCAGCGCCCAGGACGGTGGTCCAAAGGCCGCGTTTGTCGCCGACGGCGGATTGCGTGACGTTCATAGTGCGAACTATCTTGTTGGAGATGCGGTAGACCTCTTTTTTCTCGTCGAAGCTCAAATCCGGATCAAATTCCACGTTGAGAGTGGTTGCGAGCATTTCTGCGGCGAGCTCTTCGGCGTATTCGCCGGCGACTTCTTCGGTTTCGCCGAACGAGTGATGCTCGGAGAGGTAGCCATACATCAATTTATCGCTCGGAAGCGCCAAGCCAATGCTAGCGGCGATAAGGCGGTGCGCTTCCTTTGTGGAGTTTTCACTGATTACGGTGAAAGCCACCTGGCCGGGCTTGATGTGCTTCAAGCCCTCGCTGCGGGAAATCAATTTACAGTTGGGCGGGAAGATCGAGGAGACGCGCACGATGTTGCACGCGGCGATGCCTGCATTGCGCAGGGCGAGCTCAAAGCTCGAAAGTCTTTCGCGATGTTTTCCGACGCCTTTGGTGAGGAAGATCTTCTTAGCGACGAACGCCATGGTGCCGGGTTGTGGTGCCTCCGTGAGTAGAGTTACGGCGGAAAAATTTCCGCTGTGGAAAAATAACAAGAAGGTATTGCAGTGTCAAACGAATTCGCGGAATCTTTGCGGAGCGAGACAGCAAAAATGAATGAATTGTGACAAGTAGCGTGGGATGCGCTCAGGAATCGCCGGCGATGTGCTGAAGCAACTTACCAAGAGGTTTGCAGAGCGCGAGGACCTTGCCTAAATCGTCGGCGCTGAAGTCCGGCCCGGCCACTGAGGGATTGGCTCCTTTGCGGCTGACCTGGATAACGCCCACGACCTTGTCGCCGGAAAGAATCGGAGCGCTGATCAACTTCTGGATTATTTCGGAGCTTTCGCCGCCGATTTTTACGCCCTCGAAAACGGTGGCGTGACGGACACCCGCAAAATTGTTGATGATATCCGGACGGCTCTCGCGAGCCGTGCGTGCGGCAATGGCAGAGGTGCTGGAAAGGGGAATAAAACCGACCTGTTTCAGCGATTCCGGAACAAGAAAGTGCAGGTGGCGCCAGCGTGTGGAAACTCCCATGAGGGCGACCTCGTCGGATTTTACGCCGAGATTCTTCGCGATGCGTTCCGCGATGCCGGGCAAGGAGATTTGGGAAAGGGCGGTCGCGTCCGATTCGACAGCACTTGCGATGCGTTCTAGCTCCGAAACAAGGCTGAGGCTCATGGTCATGGAATATCCGTTGGACACGCGAAGGCGGCCAGGCGGGAGGAGCCGGGCGGATACCATCCGTCGTATTCTCATTTAAGCGACAAAGGCTGCACGACGCAACGAATTTTCGAGTGGTGCGTGTCCGAGAGAAGAATAGGCTGGCTTGCATCGCCGTTTTCAACTCCCTATACTGAATAGGCCGCGACTTTTCAGCGCCCTTTAGTATCTCAAGCGGCGGAGAGGGCATGTCCGCAACGGCAACTCAGCCTGAAACCGACTATCTTCTTCGCAAGCTTCATTCTTTAACCGGTATTATCCCCGTTGGTGCATTCCTTGCGGAACATTTCTGGTCGAATAGCTATGCACTCGTGAGCCGATCGCAATACGACGCGAAATCGCAAGAACTGCAGACGATTCCGTTCCGCTTGGCGGTGGAATGGCTGTTCATTTTCTTGCCGATGCTCTATCACGGCGGATATGGGATCTATATTTGGTTGCGCGGGAAGTCGAATGTGTCGGCGTACCCGTGGGTGGGGAACTGGCTTTACACCACTCAGCGCTATACAGGGTTGATAGCTTTTGCCTACATTGGGTGGCACTTATACACGGAGCGCTGGCTGACGCACGGTAGATCGACGTATGCGGATGTTGAGGACTTGCTGCAGAATCCGTACGCGCTGACGTTCATGTTTGTCGGCGTGCTCGCGTCGTCGTTTCACCTCGGTGTGGGCATTTGGAATTTTCTATGTAAGTGGGGCTTGGCTGCGACGGTGAAGGCGCAGCGAGCAGCCGGCGCACTTGGGGCTGCAGTGGGTTTCACGTTCAGCCTGGTTGGCGTCCTGATTGTTTTGAGTTTTTGGTTGAACTGGCATCCTTTTGACTTCTATTTGAAATGAGACAGCCGAAAATTATTGTCGTGGGCGGTGGTTTGGCCGGCCTCATGGCGACGATTCGCGTCGCGGAGGCGGGCGTGCCCGTGGATTTGTTTTCGATTGTGCCTGTCAAACGGTCGCATTCGGTTTGCGCGCAGGGCGGGATCAATGCGGCGAAGAATCAGAAGGGCGAAGGCGACACTACCTGGAAGCATTTTGACGACACAATTTACGGCGGGGATTTTCTCGCGAATCAATCTTTGGTGAAAAGAATGTGTGAGGCGGCTCCAGGAATTATTGATTTACTGGACCGCATGGGCGTGATGTTCAACCGCACGTCAGAGGGTTTGCTGGATTACCGCAGATTCGGCGGCACTCTCTATCACCGGACTGCGTTCGCGGGCGCAACGACTGGGCAACAACTGCTCTATGCGCTGGATGAGCAGGTGCGGAGGCACGAAGCCGAAGACCGCGTGAAGAAATACGAGGGGCAGACGTTTTTGTCTGCGGTGATTGACGAAGGAGGCGTGTGCCGCGGGATTTGCGCCATGGATCTGCGGTCCATGGAAGTGAAAACGTATCCCGCCGACGCGGTGATTTTCTGCACGGGCGGGATTGGTGCGATTTTCGGACGCTCGACAAATTCCGTAGTGTGTACGGGGTCGGCGCAGTCGGCGCTGTTCCAACAGGGAGTCGACTACGCGAATGGCGAGTTCATCCAGGTGCATCCGACGGCGATTCCTGGCGAAGACAAGCTGCGGCTGATGAGTGAGTCAGCGCGAGGAGAAGGCGGCCGCGTGTGGGTGCCGAAGAATCCTGCTGACACTCGGCCGGCGAAGAGTATTCCCGAGGGCGAACGCTTTTATTTTCTCGAAGAGTGGTATCCCAAATACGGAAACCTTGTGCCGAGAGACATCGCGACTCGGGCGATTCACCGCATCGTTTATCAGGAGAAGCTGGGGATACGCGGCCAGGCCGCCGTCTATTTGGATGTCACGCACATACCGAAGGAAGTGCTGGACCGCAAACTCGAAGGCATCTTGGAGATTTACGAAAAGTTTCTTGGCGTCGATCCTCGCGAAGAGCCGATGAAGGTCTTTCCGGCGATGCACTACACGATGGGCGGCATCTGGGTGAATGCAGAAGATCAAGCGACGAATGTTCCGGGAATTTATGCGGCCGGCGAATGCGAATACCAGTATCACGGCGCGAACCGGCTGGGAGCCAACTCTCTAGTCTCTTGTATTTTTGGCGGTGGACTGGCTGGGCCAGCGGCTGTGAGGTACGCGCGCAGCCTCGGAAGCGGCTGCGAGACGGTTGGCTCGAACGTCTACGAGAGCGAGCGCAAGCGGCAAGAAGAGAAAAATCAGGCGTTGATATCGCCGGACGGCACGGAAAACCCGATGACCATCTGGCGGGAACTCGGCGAAGTGATGACCGAGCACGTTACTGTGACGCGTATAAACAAAGATTTGCAGGTTGCTGACGCCAGGCTTCGCGAGCTTCAAGAGCGCTACGGCAGAATTAATTTAAGCGACCGCACGCGATGGTCCAATCAAACCTTGAATTTCGCACGGGAGCTAGGAAACATGCTTGTGCTGGCGCGGGTCGTCACTCTTGGCGCGCTACGACGCGACGAATCACGCGGTGCGCACTACAAGCCGGATTTTCCTGAACGCGATGACGCAAATTGGCTGAAAACCACCCGCGCCAAGTGGGTGCACGGTGAAATCCAGCTCAGTTATGAGCCGGTTGACATTTCGCTAATTCCGCCGCGCGCGAGGCGCTATGACGCCGCAAAATAGAACCTCTTCGACATCGCCAGCGTTGGAGCTCGCTGCGGCCAGTATTGGTAAGCTTTGCCGAGGACTCTATGCCTGACGCCAAAGAGGTGCTCGTTCGCGTAAAACGGCAGGTCAGTCCCAAGGGGACGCCTTATTGGGAAGAGTTTGCGTTGCCGTGGCGTCCCGCCATGAACGTGATCATCTGCCTGCGAGATATCGCTGAGACGCCTGTCACCCGCGAAGGCAAGAAGACGACGCCCATCAGCTACGATTCGAATTGCCTCGAAGAAGTTTGCGGCTCGTGCGCCATGCTGATCAACGGAAAGGCGCGGATGGCGTGTTCCGCACTGGTGGACAAGCTCGAGCAGCCGATTCGTCTTGAACCTTTCTCAAAATTTCCTGTGGTCCGCGATCTGGCCGTTGACCGCCAGTTCATGTTCGAAAGCCTGAAACGCGTTAAAGGCTGGATTCCGATTGACGGGTCTTACGATCTCGGCGAAGGCCCACGGATGGCGCCCGAGACGCAGGAGAAAGCCTATCCGTTGTCGCGCTGCATTTCGTGCGGAAGCTGCCTCGAAGTCTGCCCCCAAGTGAATGACAACAACCAATTCATTGGCGCGGCGATCATCAGCCAGGTTCGTCTTTTCAACATGCACCCCACAGGCGCGATGCACGCCAAAGAGCGCATTGCGGCGCTGATGGAGCCGGGCGGCATCCAAGACTGTGCAAACGCTCAGAACTGCGTGAAGGCCTGCCCGAAAGACATTCCCTTGACCGAATCTCTCGCCGAGATGAACCGTCAAGCGTGGAAACAAGCGCTGGTCGGCTGGCTAATAGGGTAGAATCTCGCCGCACCCTTTCCATTGGAGGAATACATGCGTCAGGTTCGTGTCTGGCTGGTTGTCTGTTTGCTTGCTGCCGGGTTTTTGCTGAGTCAGGTCGCGACGGGGGACGACATCGCCGATCGCGCGAAGAAGCTGCATTTCTCGACTATCGTCCTCGACACGCACGACGACACGACGCAGCGCTTCTTCTCGAAGGACTTTGATATTGGCAAGCGCAATCCCGATGGGCACATCGACATTCCGCGCATGCGCGAAGGCGGCATGAACGCTATTTTCTTCTCCATCTGGATCGACGGCAGAATCATGGGGCCGCCGGCCATTCAAAAAGCGCTGGACCAGATCGACGCAGTCCACGAAAACGTAAATAAGTATTCGAAGGACATGGCGTTTTGTCGCACGGCGGAAGAAGTCCGCCGCGCGCACGCACAAGGCAAAATTGCCGCGCTCATCGGTGTCGAAGGCGGCCACATGATCGGGAACGACATCCGTGTATTACGTATGTTCGGCGATCTGGGCGTGCGCTATATGACGCTTACGCATTTTTATAACGACGAATGGGCGGATTCCTCGACCGCCAAGCCTGAGCACAATGGACTGACGGATTTCGGCAAGCAAATCGTGTGGGAAATGAACCGGCAGGGAATCATGGTGGATATCTCGCACGTCTCCGACAAGACTTTCTACGATGCGCTGGAAGTCAGCAAAGCGCCGCTGATTGCGTCGCATTCCTCCTGCCGCGCTCTGTGCAATCACGTCCGTGACATGTCCGACGACATGATCAAGGCGCTGGCCGCGAAGGGCGGCGTCATTCAGATCAATTACGAAAAAAGCTTCATCGATCAAGCCTATAAAGACGCAGAGGACAAGCTGTCCGGCGGTGTGGTAGAGATGATGGACCGGCTCAAGAAAGAGTGTGGCGACAACGACGAATGCCTGAACAAAAAGATGACCGAGATGACAGAAAAAGCCACTGCGGAGGGCAAGCTGCCGCACGTTAGCTGGGAAAGAATCATCGACCATATCGACCACGTTGTTAAACTGGTCGGCCCGGATCACGTCGGCCTTGGCTCAGATTTCGACGGAGCCAACATGCCCGAGGGCATGGATGACTGCACGCACCTCCCGCGGATTACCGAAGCGCTTATGCGCAAGGGCTATAGCGATGACGACCTTCGGAAAATCCTCGGTGGTAACTTGCTGCGAGTAATGGAACAAAATGAAGTCGTGAGCCGTGAAATGCGGGCCGCGCAATAACGAAATGAAGCTGACGTTGATGTCAAGGACGCTTCTCGGGGCCGGGATGTGTCTTTTGGCGGGAATTGTACTTGCGAGGGCAATGGCAGTGGACGGAATTTCCGAAAGAGCGCGCAAGCTGCATTTCTCTTCTCTTGTCATCGACACGCACGACGACACCACACAACGATTTTTCGATCCTGGATTCGATTTGGGCGCGCGAAATGTTCTTGGAAGCATCGACATCCCCCGCATGAAAGAGGGCGGTCTCGGAGCGATCTTCTTTTCGATTTGGATTCCCAGCAAAATCACCGGTCAGGAGGCTGTGAAGCGCGCGCTCGCTCAAATTGATGCCGTGCATGAGCAAGTTCGCAAGCATTCGAGCGATCTCATGCTTGTGACGACGGCTGAGGGAATTCGCGAAGCGCACAAGCATGGCAAAATCGCTGCGCTCATCGGTGTCGAGGGCGGCCATATGATTGCGAGCGATCTCGGCGTGCTCCGCCGATATGCAGCGCTTGGCGCGCGCTATATGACGCTTACGCACAGCGGAAATGCCGAGTGGGCGGATTCCTCGACCGCCAAGCCGGAGCACAACGGCCTGTCGGAGTTTGGCAAGGACGTCGTACGCGAGATGAACCGTCTGGGAATGATTGTGGACGTCTCACACGTCAGCGACAAGACGTTTACCGATGTTTTGGACGTCAGCAAAGCGCCGGTGTTCGCTTCACATTCCGATTGCCGGGCCATTTGCGATGCGCCTCGTAATATGACCGACGACATGATAAGGGCGCTGGCCGCCAAAGGCGGCGTCATTCAAATCAATTATCACGTCGGCTTCTTGAGCCAGGAATTTCGGAATGCCGAGAGAGCGCATCCGGAATGGGACAAAGCGATTGCGCTGGAAATCCAGAAACGATGTGGGGATCGAGAAGGCTGCCAGTTGATCGAGGGCGACCGCGTAACGAGGGAATACGTCTTGCGCGGCGATTTGCCAAGAGTAGAGTGGACCAAAATCATTGAGCACATCGACCATGCCGTAAAAATTGCGGGCATTGAACATGTCGGTCTTGGCTCTGATTTCGATGGCGCGAATATGCCCTTCGGCATGGAAGATGCGACCAAGCTACCGCGGATCACGAACGCGTTGCTGGAAAAAGGTTATTCCGAAGGTGACGTAAAGAAGATTCTCGGCGAGAATACTCTTAGGGTTATGGCGGAGGTCGAGCGCGTCGGCCGCGAGCTGAATGCCGCGAGGTAGTTGCAAGCCGCCATCATGAATAAACTGAAAAACTCAAACCGGAGAGGGAAGAGCAATGCATAAATGTGGATGGGTGATGACTGTGGGGCTGCTGCTCATTGCGGCTGTACCCTGCAACGACGCACGGGCGCAAGCCGCACCAGCGCAGACTCCGGCGCAGCCGAAATCGGCCACAGGAGCGGCCCCGGCACACAAACCGGCGACGACGAGCCCGTATGATAGAGCGCTTCTTCGGCCGGCACTTCTGACCGCGAAAGCGCCAGCGACATATCAGGTGAAATTCACGACCACGAAGGGCGACTTTGTTATCACCGTGACGCGCGCGTGGGCTCCGCTCGGCGCCGACCGCTTCTACAATCTTGTGCGCCATCATTTCTATGACAATACTCATTTCTTTCGTGTGTTGAAGGGTTTTGTGGTCCAGTGGGGCATCAGCGCCTATCCTCCCGTCACGGCAGCCTGGGAGCATGCGCCCATAAAAGATGACCCCGTCGTCCAGAGCAATCTGCGCGGGTACGTCACTTACGCAAAGACGGGCGATCCGGACACGCGCACCACGGAGGTTTTCATCAACCTTCATGACAACCAGCGGCTGGACACCATGGGTGGCTTTGCGCCGTTCGGGCAGGTAACGGAAGGGATGGAAGTTGTCGAATCGCTCTACGCGGACTACGGCGAGGGCGCTCCCACTGGCCAGGGCCCTGAACAGGATAAGATTGAAAAACTTGGTAAGCCTTATCTTGATAAGGGTTTCGATAAGCTGGATTGGATTAAGACCACGACCTTGATACTTCCCCCTGGAACGACTCCGGCAAAGCCAGCGGCCGCGCCTAAGCCGCCCCCCGCCGCTCAATAGCCGTGGTGACCATAGGTTTTGTTGATTACTTTTTTGAGTTTAGTGCATCTAAACTTTTGTGGCGGTCTTCTTTTGACTTAGTAGTGACCGCGAGGTATTCTCAAGTTTATGATGACCTGTTGCCAGATCATGTGTTGTTCGTGCGCACGCAAGGCTGCGTGTTGTATGACACCCATCTCTGGCCAGGGGAGTTTCCGGACTTAGCGCTACTCTAAGATTCAAAGTTCCGAAGCCCACGTTGCCAGAGGTTCAGGCCACGTGGGTTTTTTGTTTTCAGGACACGTTTTTCGGACAGGTGATTCAGCCATGGGCGAAGTCAAAGAAACTAAAGCACAACGCGTCGAGCGTTTGAAGCGGTCCAAGAATGCCTGGGAGCATTTTGACGAAATCCGCGACTTTGCGCGCAAAGGCTACGCTTCGATTCCGCCCGAATGGTTCAGCACTTATTTCCGGTCGTGGGGCGTGTATACGCAGGGCGACGGCGCGGGAGTCGTCGGCGGCGCAGGCGGAGAAGGCAAGGCGACGCCGTACTTCATGGTGCGCATTCGCATCCCGAACGGCTTGCTGCGCAGCGACCAGGTTCGCGCAGTGGCGGATATTGCCGAGCAGCACGCGCGCGGAGTGGCCGATATTACCGTCCGGCAAAACTTTCAGTTGCATTGGGTGACGCTGGAATCGCTGCCGGAAGTCCTGGAATCGCTCTGGCGTGCAGGTTTGACGACAACCGGCGCCTGCGGAGACGTTGCGCGCAACATCACTGGCTGTCCCGTTGCAGGTTTGGACGCGGAAGAAATTGTAGATGCCTCGCCGCTGGCCCTGGCCATCGACCGCGAGCTGGGAGGCGCGGCGGCCTTCTACAATTTGCCGCGCAAATTCAAGATCTCTATCACAGGTTGCAGGCACTGGTGCTCGTATCCGGAGATCAACGATGTTGCGCTGACAGCCACAACACGCAAGCGGGGCGGAGTTGTCGAAACCGGGTTTTCGCTGCGCGTCGGCGGGGGACTATCGACGGATCCTCACATCGCCTTGCGCCTCAACGCATTCATCCAATGGGACCAAGTCGTCCCCGTGGCGCGTGGCGTCGCGGAGATCTTTCGCGCGAGCGAATCGCTTCGGCAGAGCAGGGAAAAAGCTCGTCTCAAATTCCTTTTCCTTCAACAGGGTTGGACGGCGGACAGCTTTTTGGATGAGTTGCAGCGAAAAATTGGTTTTCCTCTTGATCCCGGCGAGGCGGAAGATATCCCTAATGATGTCCGTCGCGACCACGTTGGGATTCACGCCCAAAAGCAAAATGGCTTCGTTTACGTTGGCGCGTCCGTGCTGCGCGGCCGTATCACTCCGCAACAATTGCGCACCGCGGCGGACTTGGCCGATGGTTACGCCGACGGCCACATTCGAACCACCACCATGCAAAATCTACTGATCGTCAATGTGCCGCAACGCTATGCGGCCACGGTCGCCCATGAGCTTGAAGTTGCTGCCCTGCCGGTGCAAGCCTCGGTGTTCGCTCGCGGAACCGTGGCTTGCACAGGCTCTGAATTTTGCAAGCTCGCGCTGACGGAAACCAAGGGCTTTGCGCGATGGCTCACGCATGAACTCGAAGAGCGACTTCCCGATTTTCAAGAACAGCTGCGTCTCAACATCACAGGCTGCCCCAACAGTTGCGGGCAGCATTGGATCGCCGATATCGGCATCGAAGGCAAAAAAATCAAATTGGATGGCCAGATGGTGGATGCCTATTACTTCTGCATCGGCGGAAGCGTCGGACAGTTCGCGTCGATCGCGCGACCGGTTGGCTATCGCTGCGCAGCGTCGGACGTTCCTGACGCCATCGAGCGGCTGCTTGCGGGATTCGAAGAGCGCCGCGATTCGGGCGAAAATCTAAGGCGTTTTTTGGCGCGCCATTCGAACGAAGATATTCGTGCGATTCTCGCAGGGAGTTTTGTCCTGTCGGTTGAGCGCGATCTGGCGCTGGGGCCCGTTCCTCAGGGAGTGGAAGGCTAAGGCATGAGCCTCTTTCCCATTTTCGTGAAGCTGGAAGGGCGGCTGATTGTCGTTGTTGGTGGCGGGAACATTGCCGAAGGCAAGATTCCCGGAGTGCTGGCCGCAGGCGCGCGCATCCGGCTGATCGCTCCGTCTATCACGCCGCAAATCGCCGAATGGGTGCGCTTCGGCAAAATCGATTGGCTGCCGAAGCAATTTGAGCCTGCAGACTTGGACGGCGCTTTTCTGACAATCGCGGCAACCTCCGCTGCGGGTGTAAATGAAGCAGTCTTTCGCGAAGCAGAAGCTCGCGGAATTTTGTGCAACGCCGTCGACGACATTGAGAACTGCCATTTTTACTATGGAGCCGTAGTCCAGCGCGGGGATCTACAGATCGCTATCTCCACAAATGGCAAAAGCCCGGCCCTCGCGCAGCGGCTTCGGCAAGAGCTCGATGCGGAATTTGGCCCGGAATATGAAGTGTGGCTGCAATGGCTGGGGGCAGCGCGAGAGGCCTTGCGAGCAAGCGGCCCGAGTTCGGATACCACAAAGAACTTGCTGCACGAGCTGGCAAGCAAGCCGATGTTCGAGGAATTTCTCAGGCAAGCCAGTAAAGGGCCAGGGCATCGAGGAGCAGCGTAATGGGCAAAGTTTATCTCATTGGCGCGGGACCTGGCGATCCGGAGTTGCTGACGCTGAAAGCTGCGCGGCTTTTGGGATCAGCGAATGTCGTGCTGCATGATTCGCTCGTGAGCCACGAAGTATTGGCAAGAATTTCGTCCAGCGCGCATATAGTCGACATAGGAAAACGCTGCGGCAGAAAGCTGCTAACGCAGGATGAGATCAACGCCCTGCTAGTTAGCTACGCCGCTTCCCATAAGGTAGTAGTGCGCTTGAAAGGCGGCGATCCTTCAGTCTTCGGTCGCGCGGGCGAGGAGCTGCAAGCTCTGCGCGAAGCGCATGTGGAGCATGAAGTTGTTCCCGGAGTAACGGCCGCTTTGGGCGCCGCAGCCGCAGCGGGGATTTCGCTCACGGATCGCCGGGTCGCGTCGCAAGTGTTGCTTTCGACCTTTTCTCGTGGCGCGGACGCGAATGCGATGGATTGGGGCTGCCTCACTCCTGCCACGACGCTGGTTCTTTACATGCCAGGGCCGGATTATGCGGAGGTTTCGCGGCGACTCGCGGAAGCGGGTTTGCCCGAAGATCTGGCGTGCGTCATTGTTTCAGGCGCTTCGGGATCGCAGCAGCAGGTACGGTGGAGCAGCGTTGGCGCGCTGTCCGCTGAAGAAAAACTGCCCGCACCCGCACTCATGATCGTCGGGCGCGTCGCTTCGCAGCAAATTCGTGAAATTGGCGACGCATTCTGGTCTGGAGAGAGAAACGAGTCCGCAGTGCACAGAGTTTCCGTAAGTTAGTCAGGAGAGAACGAAATGGGTACCGATGAAAAGGAAGTTTCGCTAAAGAAGCCGTGGCGTCTATCGCTGGATAGCTGGGCGGTAGTCGTGGCTTTACTCGCGGCGCTACTAGTTCGCGCCGGAGTCTTCAAACATATCCCATGGTGATCGATTCAAAAGCAAAACACAGAGAGAAAAAGGAAAAAACATGGCAGACGCAGTCGTAATTCCTCAAGTTCAGCCGGTACAGCCTGCGCTCCGTTTTCTTCGGCTCATACCAGGCGTGCTTTTGCTCGCAGCCATCGGATATGCCGGCAAGCTGCTCGAACAAAACGTGGGCAGGTACGCAAAGGCTCATCACTGGGTGTTTCCGAATATCGAGTATGTCCTCTGGGCCATTCTCTTGGGGCTCCTAATCTCAAATACGGTCGGTGTTCCAGAAATCTTTCGTACCGGAGTCGCGACCTACGAATTCTGGCTCAAAGCCGGCATCGTCCTACTTGGCGCACGATTCCTGCTCGGTGACATTTTGAAACTGGGCGGCGTGAGCCTCTTACTTGTAGCGATCGAAATCACTGGGGCTATCGCCTTCATGACGTTTCTCGGCCGCGTCTTCCATCTCAAGCCGAAACTTATCACCCTCCTGGCCGTCGGCTCCGCAGTCTGCGGCGTTAGCGCCATTATCGCCACAAAAGGCGCCATTGACGCCGACGACGAAGACTCTTCCTTCTCGATTGCTGCCATTCTCGCCCTCGGTGCGCTGGCGCTCTTCACGTTCCCTCTTATCGGCCACTACTTGCATCTGGGCGACCGCGCGTACGGTATTTGGGCCGGCCTAGCGGTGGATAACACTGCTGAAGCGACAGCCGCAGGCGCGCTCTACTCGGACGCCGCCGGCAAATTGGCCGTCCTCGTGAAGTCCACGCGCAACGCCATGATCGGTTTCGTCGTGCTGGCCTACGCGATCTACTGGGCCAGCCAGGGCCAAGCAAAAGCGGTCGGAAACAAAGCTGCGTTCCTCTGGCAGAAGTTCCCCAAGTTCGTCCTGGGTTTCCTGCTTATCTCGGTGCTTGCCACCTATCAGTTCTTCAGCAAGGATCAGGTAGGCGCGCTAGGTAATCTCTCTCGGTGGGCTTTTCTGCTTACTTTCGCCGGCGTCGGCCTGCGCACGAATTTCCGCGACATGCGCAAACAAGGCCTGCGCCCTTTCGCTGTAGGAGCCATCGGCGAAGTGGTCATTGCAGTATTTACGCTAGGTTTGGTGGTTGGGGCCGAAAAACTCTTCGGCTTCTAATTGTCCAGAGCACGGAAACATGGGGCGCGTGATGATCACTCGGCTCGCCGAGCTGTCCCCGCGCCCCTGATTCTCTTGCACACCCTCTACAGTCTAAAGTCCGAGGACGTTCACTAATTCCCGCACCGATGCTGAGGACTTTTGCAACGCCGCATTCTCTTCGGCGGTCAGCTTGATCTGGATGATTTCTTCGGCTCCCCCGGAGCCGAGCTTCACAGGGACACCCACAAAGAGCCCTTTTATCCCATACTCGCCGTCCAAGTACACGGCACAAGGCAGAATCTTCTTCTTGTCTTTCAATATGGCTTCCACCATCTCGACAGCTGCCGCGGATGGCGCGTAGTAGGCTGAACCCGTCTTCAAAAGGTTGACGATCTCCGCGCCGCCCTTGCGCGTACGTTCCACGATGGCATCAATCCGCTCCTTTGGAAGCAAATCAGGGAGGGGAATTCCCGCGACGGTCGAATATCGCGGCAGCGGCACCATGTCGTCGCCGTGCCCGCCGAGCACAAACGAATGCACGTTTTCCACACTAACTTTGCATTCCGTCGCTACAAAGGAGCTCATGCGTGCCGAGTCCAGCACTCCGGCCATCCCCAGCACGCGGTTCTTCGGGAAGCCGCTGACCTTGAACGCGGCCTGCGCCATAGCATCCAGCGGATTGGTCACCACGATGATGATGCAGTTCGGCGAGTGCTTGACGATCTGTTCGACGACTGCCTTTACCACATCGTAGTTTGCCTTCAGCAAATCATCCCGGCTCATCCCCGGCTTGCGCGGAAATCCAGCGGTAATCACAACGATGTCGCTGCCCGCCGTTTCGCTGTAATCCCCCGATGCCGTCGAAGCACCCGTGGCCCGCGCATCCGTCCGCGTGATCGGCCCAGACTCCAGCATGTCCAGCGCCTTACCCGCTGGCGGCCCATCCAAAATATCCGTCAGCACCACATCGGCCAGCTCCAAATCCACAATCCGCTGGGCTGTCGTCGATCCGACAAATCCGCCGCCCACCACCGTTACTTTCTTCCTGCTCATTCAGCCGTCTCCTCGTGTCCTTGGAATTCCGCTGCGCAGTCTCCGCGTACTCTGCGTCTCTGCGTTATCTTTTTCTTTTGATTTTCGAACTACCGCGCCACAGCGGCAGCCTGCATATTCTCAATAATCGCAGTAGCGAACGCGGCAGTGCCAACCTTGGTCGCGCCCGGCATGAGCCGCTCGAGGTCATACGTAACGCGTTTCTGCTGAATCGTTCGGGCGATGCCGTCCTCGATCAACTGAGCCGCTTCCTTCCATCCCAAAAACTCAAACATCATCGCGCCCGAAAGCATCACGGAGCTTGGATTGATCACGTCCTTATCCGCGTATTTCGGAGCCGTCCCGTGCGTGGCCTCGAACACACCAAATCCATCGCCGATATTCGATCCGGGAGCCATCCCCAGGCCGCCTACCTGTGCCGCGCACGCGTCCGAAAGATAATCGCCATTTAGATTCGAAGTGGCCAATACGCTATATTCGTCAGCTCGTAGCAGCACTTGCTGAAACACCGAATCCGCGATGCGGTCATTGATCATCAACTTCTTCTTCCATTGCCCCTTGCCATGCGTCGCATAAATCGCGTCCAGCGTCTGCTTCACTTCGTCGCAAATCGCTTTAGTAAACGCTTCCGTAGCCTGTTCCAGCCCAGGCTCGATCATCGCTGCATTCTGCTCAACGCTCAGCCCAGGATTCTTGTCGAGGTTGTCGAGTATCCAGCTCTCGCGCTCGGTAACCGTCTGCGCCCTGAAATCCTCTCTAGCCAGGTCATAACCCCAATCCCGGAACCCGCCCTCCGTAAATTTCTGAATGTTCCCTTTATGCACGAGCGTCACACTCTTCCTACCGTGCGTCAGCGCGTACTTGATGGCTCGACGCACAAGCCGCTTCGTGCCTGTCGGCGATATCGGCTTGATCCCCACGCCTGAATCCCAGCGGATCTGTTTCTTGCCGTCCTTCAGCATGACGTGATTGAGAAACTCCAGCAGTTGCTTCACTTCCGGCGTGCCCGATTTCCACTCGATCCCGATGTACACGTCTTCCGTGTTCTCGCGAAAGATAACGATATCCATTTTCTCCGGCTGTTTGACGGGGGAGGGAACTCCCGCGTAATACCGGACTGGACGCTCGCAAGAGTACAAATCGAGAATTTGCCGCAACGCCACGTTCAACGACCGAATTCCGCCGCCCACCGGCGTCGTCAGCGGCCCTTTGATAGCCACGCGAAAATCGCGAATGGCGTCCACCGTCTCTTTCGGCAACCATTCTTTATACGTGTTAAAGGCCTTTTCTCCCGCAAAAACCTCAAACCAAGCCACACTTCGCTTCCCGCCATAGGCGTGCTCCACAGCCGCATCAAAAACACGCCTCGAAGCCTTCCAAATGTCGCGACCGGTGCCGTCGCCTTCAATGAACGGAATGATCGGCGTGTCCGGAACCTGTAATTCGCCACCGCTATAGCCGATCCCCTTGCCCCCGACAGGAACAGCCTGGCCGTTATACGAACTCTTCATGAATGCAAATCCTCCCTGGATTTTCGAGCGTTTCCTGTTGGAAAGCCGTGCCGTTATTCGACAAACTCGCTGATTTCCGCACGTCTTCGCGAACCAGAAAACATACCACAATGCGCGCGAACTTCGAAATGAGCCAATCTGTGCAATCAAAAGCCCCGAAGAAAGATCCATCCGTGCCAACCTGAAATGTTTTCGTGTTGTATGCTTATCTAACGAGGCTGCTCGGAGGTCCACAGCGCGCAGCAAGGAGATATCGAGATGATGCTTGATTGGAATGAGTACCAGAAAGAGCTCGGAGCGAGAATTGGCGAGCTGGCAAAGCTCAGCCCAGACACGGTCCGTGGTTATCAAACGCTAAGCGCCGCCAACTCCAAGACCGGTAAGTTGGACGAAAAGACCCGCCAGCTGATTTCGCTGGCTGTCGCTGTGACAACGCGTTGCGACGGCTGCATCACGTTCCACTCAGAAGCGGTGCTCAAAGCAGGAGCGACAAAGGAAGAAATTTCCGAAGCCTTGGGCGTAGCCGTGGCCATGAACGCCGGCGCTGCACTCGTCTACTCGTCACGCGTGCTGGATGCTGTCGCCGCGCATACCGCGAAGGCACAGGGCGCCTAATCCGAGCGACGAGGCTGTCGCGAAGCTCTACTTTTCTTTCTTTGCTTTCGTGGATTTCAGCGCTTTCGGCGACTTTGGCCGAATCACGTCCCCAGCCCGCGTCCTGCTGGCTTGGGGAGCGCCCTGCGTGGCAACGACGTGCTTCGTCAAGTCCACGGCAAATGCATCCATGCTCGAAGTTTTATCGGTAGTTTCGTCGACGCCCAACGACTCGCAAAGAATCGAATTTTTATCTACGGTCAGGCGCAAAAAGCCGTACAACGTATTGTTGTAAACATTCAGAGTCAGTTGATTCCCTTTCCCATCGTTGCCTGGAATGCCAGGCTGCGGATTCAAACCGTTTTTTCCCTTGCGCGGATTGCTGAGATTCAAGTAGCCGCCGTTCCCCGTGACCACATAAGGGATTTGCCTGCCGTCGGCCGTCATCGTGCGCGTATATCTTTCGTAAAGGTGCGCATGGCCGGAAAGCACGATGTCTGGCCAAATCTTTGCTGCTAAGCACGCGGCGTCAATCTGCGCGAGCATCGCCGGGCTCGGGAAATGCGAACTGCTGATTGTAAATGGAGGATGATGTACCGCGAGAACTAGCGCAAAGGGAGCGGCTCCGTTTTGAGCGCGCTGAGCGGCCGCTGCTGCCAGTTGGCTTTGGAGAAATTGTATTTGCGCCGTTCCGGTCGTCGCGTCGCTGATGATTCCCGTGCTCTCGCCCGTATTCGAATAAAGCCCGATGATCTTCAAAAACGGGGCGTTCAAAGTGAAGTAAACGCCAGGCTGCGTCATCGTGGTGCGCGCAAAACCTTTCGCCGAAGGATCGTTCGTGGGAGCTTTTGAGCAGAAGTTTTCGTAAAAAGGTGCGAGGGAGAATGCTACTGGCTCGCTTTTGAACAATACGCCATCGTGATTTCCAGGTATGGCGAAGATGGGCCCGGCGTAGTCCCGGTAAGGATCGTAAAACTGGTCGTAATAATAGCGTTCCTGCCCAAAATAATAAACCACGTCCCCAAGGTGATAGAAAAAAGCAGGCCGTCCATCTGCGTACTTTTCCGTGCCAATGTCTCCTGCCATGGCGTCCGCGACTGCAAACTGATGCGAGGGCTCTTTGATGCCGCCAGTATCACCCGCCGAATGAAAGACGATCTTGCCGGCAGCCTGAATTTGCTGATTCGCGCTCGCCCCGATTACGTCACTTAGCGATATAACTGGCGGCGTTCTCCAAGGCGCCGGAATGGCTTCAATGACCTGTGTCGCCACGATTTTGGAGTCCGCAGCGACGTCTTGCGGATTGAACTCGTCGTAATTATCGGGAGAGGGCTGGGGATTTGCAAAAGCAAAGCCGGGACTGGCCATGGTATTTCCTCCGAGCAGGTGTTCTGAGGGCTACGGGTTGGGATAATCCATCACCCGGTTGATTGCAGGGCTACGCATAAGCAATGGGGCCCCAGTGCTTATGCCAAAAAAACGCCCGTAGCCGAATCCAAGGCGTTCGAGTCTCCTACAGTCAGCCATTTTGCGGTTCAGATGCCGAGCTGACCAAATGCACCAATTCCAGCCACTGGGCGCTTTAGAACATATTCCAAAGGAATTGGTTATAAACCTCGTGGTGATATTGCACTTCGGGGGCTTTCACAAACGTGCCCAATAGCCGCGAGCAGCGATCCGCCGAAGCCTGCTTCAAGTCCGCGTAGCGCCCCTTCACATCTGCGCCGAGCAGTTTCGTGGTCCACTCCGATTTCTTGAAGTCCTCCAGCGCCGTGTAAATATTGTCGGGCAAATAGCGCTCGGCTTGCCGCAAGTTTTTGATCTTCGCGGTTTCTCCGTCGAGTCCCGTCTTGAAAATGGAATACATCACCAAGATCGGA
>Ga0210384_10001293_pt1 | contig 34565 bp, 32 predicted proteins | sample IncBWH2MmetaG_FD_160574 | JGI IMG/M metagenome (GOLD analysis project Ga0210384, IMG submission 160574) | Forest soil microbial communities from Barre Woods Harvard Forest LTER site, Petersham, Massachusetts, United States - Inc-BW-H-2-M | ecosystem: Environmental > Terrestrial > Soil >...
TCAGATCCGGAAAGCGCCGGTTGGGCGCGGTGGAGTGCGAATAGTCCCGGGTGGCCAGCCCGAAGTGCCCGTCCGCGGATTGCCCGGGCCGCTCGACGACGTACTCCCCCGAGCCAAGGAGCTTGACGACCGAGAGGGAGAGATCCGGGAACCGCGTGGGATCCAGGCGGTGCCGCTCGGCGAGGAACGCCTCGAGCGCACGCGCGTCCGGCGCGGGCGGGAGGTGGCCCCCGAAGCCGGCGGCCAGCTCGACCAGCCGTCCCCAGCGCTCGGGCGCCCGCAGCACCCTCCGCAACGAGGGCAGGCCTTTCGCCTCCAGATACTTCGCCGTGACTCCGTTGGCCGCGATCATGAAGTCCTCGATCAGCTCCTTGGCCCGATTCTTCTGCTCCGGCCGGAGGTCAGCGATCAAATCGCCGTCGAACACGGCTCGGGTCTCGATCGTCTCGAGACTCAGCGCGCCGCGCTGGTGCCGGAGGGTCTTCATCGCCTGGGCGACCCGGTCCTGAGTGCGCAGCTGCTCGTCGAGGCCCGGCACCGCGGCCAGCCGCGACGGCGCCGGCCCCGTCCCGTCGAGCCAGGCCGCGACGCTGTTGTACGCGAGCTTGGCCCGGCTGACGACCACGGCGCGATACACGTCGGAGCCGGCCACCGTCCCATCGCCGGGAACGACCATTTCGATGACGATCGCCAGACGTGGTTGGTCCTGACCGAGGGAGGTGAGATCGGTCGAGAGCTTCTCCGGCAGCATCGGAAAGATCTCGGCCGCGGTGTAGACCGACGTGGTGTTGGCCCGCGCGTGGCCATCGATGGCGGAGCCCACCTTCACCAGCGCGTCGACGTCGGCCACCGCGACGAGGATCTTGACCGCTCCGTCCGGCATCGGCACGGCGACGGAGAGCTGATCGAGGTCCAGGGAGTCGTCGTTGTCGATCGAGCACCAGAGGAGGTCGCGCAGATCACGGATCGAGGGGTCCGTGTCGGTGGCCGCCTTCCCGATGGCCTCGGTCTCCGCGAGGGCGGCGGGAGAGAAATCCGGCTGGAGGCCGCGCTGGGTCATCGCCCGGTGCGCGATGCCCCTGAGCTGATCCCGATTCGACGGGCCGGGTCGGTTCACCCGCTCATTCTAACTGAGCCAGCCCGGGATCGACGTCTCCTCAGATGCCGTCTTCCCCTCGGCGCAGCTGATCCAGGGTCTCCGCCAGCATGTTCGCCATCCTCCACACCGGAGGCCTCTTCCTCGAGTGCGCCGGGGAACTCCTCGAACACGACCCCTCCGCCGACGCGGTGGATCGGGTTCCGCAGATCGCTCATTACCGGATGCGGATGTTCTGCAGCGAGCCGATGATCCCGAACGTCTGAAGCAGCCAGATGACGACCACGATGACCACGACCCCGTTGAGGATCCTCTTGATCTTGCCGTCCATCGGTATGTAGTTGTTGAGGAGCCACAGCAACACTCCAACAACGACCAGTGTGAGGATGATTCCGATCAGGCTCATGTCGTGTCCTCTCTCTGTGGGCGGGCGCCTTCCCCGACTCTCCCGAAGGCTCCAATAGACCGTCTCTCCGCCAGGGCCGCCAAGGCGGCTACGACGGTCACCAGCCGCCGCGCATCAGCCGGTTTTGCCAGGCAGTGCTGGAATCCGGCGCCCGGCCCCAGCTCGTCGAGGATTCCGAGCGGGGTCGCCGGTCGCCTCGGGTATTCATGGCTGCACCCCCGTCGAAAACGTAACGCGACGGTTGGCGGCCCGACACGTCGCTGTCTTCTCAACGCAGACCGGCCACCCGCCACCGCGGGAGGAAATCACGATGTGATCGGCAGGCACTCCCCTGGCCACCAGATACGCCTTGGCGGACTTGGCCCGCTCTTCGCCGACTTGCCGGCTGAATGCGCTCTCCCCGAAACCATCCGTGTGGCCTTCGATGCGGAGGCGCTGAATCCTATCGCCGCGGAGCCAGGCCGCGTGCGCATCGAGAATCTTCGTATCGACCGGCCGGATCTGGGTCGTCCCCGCGGCGAAGTAGATGGAGGTCAACGAAGCACTTGAGACCGTGCTTCCTGTCGATCCGGCTGCCGCCGACGCTACCTCGCGTGTTCGCGCGCCCGTAAAGGCCGAGGCCAAGGCCAGCACCGGCAGGACCACCAACCATGCCAGGCTCCTCACATTCGCCTTCATGGCTCACCACTCTAGCGGGCGTGCTTCGCGTCGAATATTGGACTTTGGTCCGATCCGGGTTCGCTTCGGGGGTCGGTATTGGACCAACGTCCACTAGCCAGGCCCCGAGACTCCTTCTAGATTCTTGGGAGATGAAACCCTCCGACCGGGAGCCGAAGGCGGACCACCCGCGCGCGATCGACCGGTATATCGCCTACTTTGGTGATCGAGCCGCAACGAGCGCGGGTGGGCCTGATTCTGAACGACGTGACAGTGGAGCGGTTCGCCGCTCGCCGCCCTCGCCTACCGCCCGTCCTTGACGGCCGGCAGCGCAAACGAGAACGTAGCCCCGCCCTCTGGGTTGTTTCTGGCTCCCGCCCGGCCGCCGTGCGCCACCACGATCGAGCGTACGATCGCCAGCCCCATCCCGAGCCCCTCGGCCTTCGTCGTGTAGAAGGCATCGAAGACGTGGTCGAGAGCGGCCTTCTCGATTCCGGTCCCTGAGTCCCGGACCGTCACCTCGACGGTTTCCGGGCCATCGCAGGCCGTCCGAAGCACGAGGGTCCGGTTTCCAGGCTCCGAATCCCGCATCGCGTCCAATCCGTTCAGGATCAGGTTCAGAACGACCTGCTGCAGCTGCACCCGGTCGCCCTCCACCGATGGGAGGTCGACCGCCAGCTCGAGCTGGATCGCCACGTTTCGCAGGACTGCATCGGCGGCCACCAGCCGTGCCACCTGGACTACCAGCTCGCTCATGTCGATAGTCGAGCGCTCGGGCGTCCCCTTCTTCAGGAGACCCCGCAATCGATTGATCACCTCACTCGCGCGCTTGTCGTCATCGACGATATCCTCCACGATCGCGCGAACCTCCGTGAGGTCAGCTTTCTCCGACTCGAGCATCCGCCGAACCGCCTGAGCATTGGCCAGAATGGCCGTCAGAGGCTGGTTGAGCTCGTGCGCCAGCGACGCGGTCAGCTCCCCGACCGTCGAGACGCGCCCCACGTGGGCCAGATCCTGTCGCAGTCGTTGGCCCTCCATCTCCGCCCGTCGCCGCGACAAGGTGTTGGCGAACACCTCCCCCAGGAGCCGGAGTCGCTGGACGAACTCGTCCCGCCAGGCCCGCTCGGTCGTCACCGCGCTGAAGGCCAGCGCCCCGATCACCACTCCCTCCATCGTCAGCGGAATGGCGACCTGCGACTTGATCCCCAACCGACGATAGGTTTGCCGATCCGCCGCCGCGACACCTTCCGGAAGCTCCTCGACCCGCGAGAATCGAACCGTCTCTCCCCGTCGCAACTGGGTCACGCTCCACGGAATCTCTTCGAACCCGAGCGCCATCGGGTGCGGCTCCATCCCTTCGGCTACCCACCAGTGCGTGACGCGCGCGGTCCGACTGTCCTCGGAGTATTCCGTCAGACTGCTCCAGTCCACGGCGAGAAAATCGGCGATTCGACGCAGCGCTCGCTCGATCTCGTGATCGACGTCGGTCCCGGATCCCACGCGGCTGAACGTGGCCGCCTGCTCCGCCAGCAACGTCTCGAAGCGGAGTCGCTCGCCGAGCGATAGCTCCGCGCGCCTCCGGCCCGAGCGCTCGATCAGCAGTCCGGCGCTGAGGAGCGCCAAGGCGCCGACCAGTGCCCCGGCGCCCACGATGTTCCAGCCGTAGAGTGCCCACAACGACGCCTCCTGGTATCGCACGATGCTACCCGGCGGCAACCGGCTCTCACTGAGACCCCACCGCCGAAGCTGCCGCTCGTCGAACATGTACGCGGTCCCGCCTCCGTCGACGATCGGAAGCGTCGCCGGTTGCTCTCCCCGTAGCACTCGAAGCGCGAGCTCGGCCGCCCGGGTACCCTGGGTCTCGAAGCTCGCGAGGCGCCCTCCCACGATCCCGTGCCCCAGATGGGTCTCCGACCAGCTGTAGACCGGCACACTCGAAGCGCGGGCGATGAGAGAGACGGCCTCCGGGTCCGTGAACAGGCGCCCCGCCTGGTCCCGAAGCATCGACACGAACAAGACCACGCTGTCCTTGGGCAGCGCGGCCACTTCGTCGAGCAGGCGCGCGATCGGCCGCCCCGCGAGATATGTGATCTCGACCCGCTCGCGGTACCGGTCGAGATCTCGAGCCGCCGACGCTTGCAAGCTCTCGTCGATCTCCGAGGTCCCGCTGATCACCACCGCTCGCCGCGTTCCCGGCTGGAGCGCCAGGGCGGCCTCCAGCGTCGCCCCCCACTCCGACGGTAGCCGGACACCCGTGATGCCGGACCCCAGCTCGAGTCCCGTGGCCGCGTCCAGGTTCGCCGCGCAGAAGACGGCGGGCACTCCGGGGAAGAGCTCCGCGCGGTGTTTCAAGAAGAACCGCAAGGTCGGCAGCGCGACCGGCATGATCAGGTCGATCCTTCGACTCCCATACTTTTCGCGCAGAGCCGCGATCACCTGGCGCTCGTGCCGTTCATCCGATCCCCGCGCGAGGTCGAGATACTCGGTGTACAGATTGACCGCACCCTCCGGGTCGAGCGTCGGGCGAATCGCGTCCTCGACCGCGAGAATCTCCGGAAGCAGGCGCGCCTCCGGGTAGAGGAGGACCACGATTCTTTCCTGCTTCACTTCGCGGGCGGGACTCGCGGACGCACAGCTGAGCAGCGCGAGCAGTGCCACCAGAAGCACCCTCCCGCCCGGGCGTGCGCGCTCGGGGAGAGACATCAGGCTCGACATCTGCCCGTCACTATATCCCCGCCCGCATCCCGCGGCAATGCTCGTCAGCGTCATTGGACCAACGTCCACTAGGCGGCCGGCCCGCCGCCTGCTAGCGTGATCACCGAAAGCACCAACATCGGAGGAATCCATGCACTTTCTACTGTTCATCCTGATCGGGTTGATCGCGGGCGCGCTGGCGGGACGCGTGGTCAGTGGCCACGGCTACGGCGTCGTGGGAGACATCGTCGTCGGCGTCGTCGGCGCCTTCGTGGGCGGCTGGATCTTCGCCACCTTCCTGGGCACCGGGGGCGGAGGCTTCTTCATCAGCCTCTTCACGGCGTTCATCGGGGCGGTAGTGCTCCTCTGGCTGATCCGGCTCATCGTGCCGGCCCGCGCCTAGAGAGCTCGCCGGATGAAGCCGATCATGCTCCTCGGCATCGCCCTGATCGTCCTAGGCGCTCTCGCCCTGGCCTATCAGGGCATCACCTACACCACCCGCGAGAAGGTCGTCGACCTGGGCCCCATCCAGGCCTCGGTGGAGAAGCAGAAGACGATCCCCTTGTCGCCCATCCTCGGCGCCGGCGCGTTGGCGGCCGGCGTCATCCTGGTCTTGGTCAGAAACAAGCGATCCTAGCGGAGGCCACACATGCTTCGATTCATCGTGGGAGTGATCGCAGGCGGAGTCGCGGTCTGGATGTGGGGCGACGACCTCCACGACTACCTGGCCGAGAGGACTCGCGGCGTGAGGCTCAAGACCGCCGACCAGATCCAGCTCGTCCAGCAGGCGACCGAGACTGCGCTTACCACCGCCAAGGAGCAGATCACCTCGACTCTTCAGAGCGGGCAGGACGCGATCCGGCCGGCCGAACGGAATAGCCGAGTCCTGGCATAGCTGCGCCCTTTCTCCCGGCCCCGGTCCCCGCGGCCGGGCCATTGGACCTTGGTCGCGCGCCTCAAGTCCAATAGGCACCGCCAGCCTGACCGCCTACAGTTGAGACGCAGAAGGGAGGCACACATCCACCCAATCCGAAAGCTTTAACCCATTTCATCTGACGGGAGGTAAAGACGATGCACCATTCGAGAATCCTCAGCGCACTTGCATTCGCCTCGGTAGCGATCCTGGTTGCGCCGACGTACGCGACGTCGCAGACCACCACCGACAAGATGGAGCAGAAGGTAAAGAACGCCGCCCAGGATGTCACGACCGAGGTCACCGACTCGTGGCTGACCGCCAAGACCAAGATCGCCCTCTACTCCGATGAACGGGTCAAGGGCCGACAGATCACGGTGGAAACCGTCAATGGCACCGTCATGCTCCGCGGCAAGGTCGATTCGGACGAGGCGAAGGCCGCGGCCGCTTCCATCGCGGGGGGTGTCGAGCACGTCAAGGCGGTCAAGAACGATCTGCAGGTCGTGCCGGTCGGCGACCGCAAGGTGACCGATGTCTCCGACAAGGACATCACGCGCCAGGTCGCAGCTCGCTTCTCGAAGACCAGCCAGCTCACCAAGGTCGACGTCCGCACCGATGGCGGGGTGGTCACCCTCACCGGTGCCGCTCCCAGCATTGGGGCCAGCGCCCGGGCTTCCGAACTGGCCCGTGGCGTATCCGGGGTCCGCGCGGTCAAGAACGAGTTGACCTACGACCCGGCCAAGCGCGACCGGGCGAGCAGCAACGGCTCTCACGTGCAGGTGGTCGCGATGCAACAGGCTCTGAAAGACAAGGGGTTTGATCCGGGCCCGGTCGACGGCGTCGAAGGCCCGAAGACCGTCTCGGCGCTAAAGGGCTATCAGAAGTCCGAGAACGTGACGATGACCGGAAAGCTGGATGCGGACACCGCGGCAAAGCTCGGCATGAATGGTTCCGGCGACAAGAAGCGCCAGTCTCCGTAAGAGGTACGACCCGATGTACATCATCGGATGGATCTTGCTCGGGCTGGTCGTCGGGATCGTGGGCAAGTTCCTCATGTCGCGGCGCGATCCAGGCGGCCTCTTCATCACGGCGCTTCTCGGAATCGTGGGAGCTCTGGTCGGCGGCTTTCTGGGTCGTTTGCTCGGCTGGTACGGGGACGGTGCCCCGGTAGGGTTCGTCATGGCGGCCATCGGCGCGATCATCCTGCTGGCGGCGTATCGCTTGACGATGGGACGGGCCGTGAGCGTCTGAAGCGTCTCCGCCGTCTCAGCACTCGGTGAGGCGAAGGACCCCCGGGGTCCGCGCCTTACGGAGGGCGCCGCTCGTTCACGCCTCCTGGGCGGCCAGGAGCGCGGTGAGGGCCTCGCGATCGACGACCTCTTTCTCGATCAGCACCTTCGCCAACGCCTCCAGCGTGCTCCGCTTGCCGGTCAGCGTCGTCTGAACCCGGAGATGAGCGGCCTCGAGCAGCCTCCGCACCTCCACGTCGATGATCCGGGCGGTATCTTCGCCGTATTCGCGCTCGGTTGAGCTCGGCCCGCTGAGGAACAGTGCCGAGCGAGGGCGCTCGAACGTCCCCAGCCCCAGCTCCTCGCTCATGCCGTACTGGGTCACCATGTGTCGCACCAGGTCGCTCGCCCGCTGCAGATCATCGTGGGCGCCGGTGGAGACGTCGCCGAAGACGATCTCTTCCGCCACCCGGCCCCCGAGGAGCACGTCCAGGCGGTCCAGCAGCTCCGCCCGCGTCATCAGATACCGGTCTTCGGTCGGCTGTTGCTGCGTATACCCGAGCGCGGCCACCCCGCGGGGGATGATCGAGATCTTCGACACCTTGTCGGCATGCTCTCGAGATTCGGCGACGAGAGCGTGGCCCGCCTCGTGGTGAGCGACGATCTCCTTCTCCTTCGGGCTGATGATCCGCGACTTCCGCTCGAGCCCCCCCACGATCCGGTCGAGAGACTGGTCGAAGTCGGTGAGGTCCACCGCCTCCTTCCCCTCCCGCGCCGCGTGGAGCGCGGCCTCGTTGACCAGGTTGGCCAGATCGGCTCCCACGAACCCCGGGGTGCGGGCCGCGATGAGCGACAGATCCAGATCCGGAGCCAGCGTCACCGTCCGCGTGTGCACCCGGAGAATCTTCTCCCGGCCTTTCAGATCGGGCCGGTCGATGACGACCTGTCGATCGAAGCGGCCCGGGCGCAGGAGCGCGGGATCGAGGATCTCTGGCCGGTTGGTGGCCGCCAGGATGATCACGCCGGCCTGGGTGTCGAAGCCGTCGAGCTCCGCGAGGAGCTGATTGAGCGTTTGCTCGTGCTCATCGTGCCCCCCGAAGCCGGTGCGAACGCCTCGAGCCTTCCCCACCGCATCCAACTCATCGATGAACACGATGCTCGGCGCCTTCGCCTGCGCCTGGACGAAGAGGTCGCGGACCCGCGCCGCCCCGACCCCGACGAACATCTCCACGAAGTCGGATCCGGTCAGGCTGAAGAAGGGAACGCCCGCCTCTCCGGCGACCGCCTTGGCCAGAAGGGTCTTCCCGGTCCCCGGGGCCCCGACCAGGAGCACTCCCTTGGGGATCTTCCCGCCGAGTCGCCGGTACCGCTCCGGATTCTTCAGGAAGTCGACGATTTCCATCAGCTCGCCGCGGGCTTCGTCGATGCCGGCGATGTCGTCGAACGTGACGCCGGTCTGATGCTCCACGTACACCTTTGCCCGGCTCTTGCCGATGGACATCAGCCCACTCTGGGGATTCATCCGCTTCATGACGATCATCCAGAGCCCGAAGAAGATCACCGCGGGCAGGATCCACGACAGCAACGTCGCGAGCCACGTGTTCGTCACGTGTCCGGTGAAGCGGACGTGGGCCGCCTCGAGCTCCGGCACCAGCCCCGGGTCCTCGACGCGCGTCGTCACGAAGCTGGGTGCGCTCTTGCCCGATCGCTTGATCTCCTCGATCTTCTCCTTCGCGAGGATGCCTTCGAGGCCGCTGGGCGCCAGCGTTCCTTCGATCGTGTCCTTGTACAGCGCCAGCTCACTCACCTTGCCGGCCCTGAGGAGAGCCTTGAACTCGCTGTACGACATGTTCTCCGGATGGGGCGCGAGCAGGATCGCCTGGATCCCGAAGAACACCAGCATCGCCAGCGCCGCGTACCACACCGAGAATGTCCGCTGCTTCGGCTCCATCGTCGCCCTCTGGACTCGGTACGGCTCAGCGCATCCGGTCGACGGACTTGAAATACGCTCTGGCATGGGCCAGAAGCTGTCCGTCGGTTGGATGGTCGACCGTCTCGACGCCCACGACCCTTGCCTGGAGGGCGTGATCGTGCGCGTACCCGTAGCGGAGAAACTTGAGCTTGGCGGTCGAGGGCCCCACGAGGAGAATCTCGTCGGATCCCTCCAGAGCGTGCGCCACCTCACGGAAAAATCGCTTGGCATCGTCGGGGTGATCTTCGGTACCGTCGCGCCCCTTCGGCTGCCGGTTGACGTGGTGTTTGGGCGAGCGGATCGTCGATTCGTCCAAATTGGCCGGGTCGACGTGGAACACCCGCGCTTCCGCTTGGTCGATCCAGACGATTGCGTGCGTTGGCATGGTGGAACCATCTAACTACGAGGGACCGCGGGAGGCCATTGGACAAAGGTCCAATGGAGCCCAGCCGGAACGGCGCGCGACCCGGCTGTCGCGCGGCCGGCCCCCGACGCCGGAGGCGATCCGGGGGCCGGTCAGGAGATCAAGAACCCGTCAGCGATCAGCGCCAACGCGAGTATCCCCAACCCCCACCGCCGAGCACGAACAACACGACGAGAACGATCAATACGGTCTCCATGGACATGGCTCATCACCTCCCCTTCACCACGACCGCAGTCTAGTCGCCCTCACCCGATCTGCCTATTGGACCTTGGACCGTGACGGACTACCGAAAGGCTCTCACGACTCGCCAGATGAAGACGGCCGTCACGAGCGCGACCGCGCAGATCAGCACGCTGCCCTCGACCGGGCCGAGCGCTCGGAGCATCCGCTCCACGTGGGCCCCCGCGCCATAGCCGACCCCGTACCCGATACCAACCACCGCGGGGACATAGACGATGGCGGCCGTCACGTTGGCCGGGAGGAAGACCGTGAAGGGCACTCCCACCCCACCGGCCAACGGGCCGGTCAGAAAGCGACAGCCCGGGACAAACCGGCCCACGAAAATCCCGAGGAAACCCCAGCGCCGAATGAAGCCCCGCATCGCCTGAAACCGCTGAGGCTTGAGTCGAATCAAGCGCCGACAATGCTCGAGGAGCCTTTCGCCGTACCACCGGCCGAGCCAGTAGCCCACATTGTCGCCGCCCACCGCGCTCACGATGCCGACCGTGAGAAGCAGAGACCACCTCAGATCACCACGCCACACCAGGTATCCCCCGGCCAGCAGGGCGGTCTCTTCCGGGATGGGCAGTCCGACGTTGCCCAGCACGACGATGACGAAGATCGCCAGGTAGCCCCAGTGGCCGACCAGCTCGCCGACGTCAAACATCGAGCCGCTCCCACCGGGAGACGGTAGGATCGTCCCGATCTGCGGCCGAGCCACGGGAGAGGAGACGCATCATGATCTGGGGCATGACGACATCGACCTTCACCCTCGCGCACGTGGTCTTGAGCTTGATCCGGATCGGCGCCGGGCTCATCGCCACGTTCGGCTTACTCGCCAGGAAGCCGCTGCCCGGCTGGACCGCGCTGTTCCTGGCCACCACGGTGGCCACCAGCGTGACCGGGTTCGGCTTTCCGTTCGATCACCTGTTGCCGTCGCACAAGATCGGCATCATCTCGCTGGTGGTCTTGTTGATCGCCATCATCGCTCGCTACGCCCTTCATCCCGCCGGCCCCCGGTGCCGCGTCTACGTGATCTGCGCCGCGATCGCACTCTACCTCAACAGCTTCGTCGCGGTCGTGCAGGCCTTTCATCGCGCTCACCGTCGCCGCCGCGAAGCGCTTCTGAAGCTAGCCGGCCCTGACGGTCGGGGGCGGGCCAGCGCGGCCTGACGGCCCCCGGGACGGATTCACCCTGCCCTCGGTCTGGCTCCGGCCCTACCGGTCCAAATCGGAGAGTACCGCGGAGGAGTTCGCCAGGAACAGCCAGGAATGCGCTCGCGAAGCCGTCACTGCGCTCCGCCTCAGCATGCAGCAAGCGTATCGAGATTGCCCGACGGCGAACGGCTGCACGAGGCGGGAACCATCAGGCCCGCTGGTCGAGTACTTCCCGCACCTTCAACAAGAGGGCGTATGGCGTGAACGGCTTCTGAAGAAACAGCGTCCCTTCCTCCAGCATACCGTGTCTGACAACCGCGTCGTCCGTGTAGCCCGACATGTACAGGACCCGAAGGTCTCGATGGTCCGGCGTCAAGCGCTCCGCGAGCCCTCGCCCACTGAGCTGGGGAAGCACGACGTCGGTCACCAGGAGATGGATGGGGCCCGAGTGAGTGCCCGCCAGCCTCAGGGCCTCGGCGGGGGCGGCGGCGGAAATGACCGTGTAGCCGTTGCCGTCGAGCGTCTCGCGGGCCAGCGCCCGGACTTCGTCATCGTCCTCGACCAGGAGGATCGTCTCGGAGCCCGGGGCGAGCGTGGGAGCCGACGCGGGCGCCAACCGATCGATCGGCGCCTCGACCCGCGGAAGATAGACCTTGAAGGTCGTTCCCTGCCCGGGCTCGCTATAGACCCAGATGCTGCCGCCGCTCTGCTTGACGATTCCGAACACGGTCGCGAGGCCCAGGCCGGTCCCCTTGCCGGGCTCCTTGGTGGTGAAGAACGGCTCGAAGATCCTGGCCTTGACCGCGGCGTCCATGCCGTGACCGGTGTCGCTGATGGCCAGCATCACGAAGCGTCCCGCGCTGGCACCCGGGTGGCGGCGAGTATAGGCCTCGTCGAGCTCCACGTTCGCGGTCTCGATCGTGAGCTTGCCACCCTGGGGCATGGCATCGCGTGCGTTCACCGCCAGGTTCACGATGACCTGCTCCAGCTGGGACGGATCGGCCTTGACGGCCCCGAGTCCCGGAGCCGCCACCACCGCGAACTCGAGGTTCTCTCCGATGAGCCGCCGCAACATGGACGCGAGCCCGGTGACCGACGCGTTCAAGTCCAGCACCTTCAGCTCCAGGACCTGCTTGCGGCTGAAGGCCAGCAGCTGGCGCGTGAGGGCCGCCGCGCGTTCGGCGGTGGTCTGGATCAGATCGATGTGCCGGCGGACGGCGTGGTCGGCCGGAAGCTGCCCGAGCGCGAGGTGACTCCGGCCGGTAATGACCGTGAGCAGGTTGTTGAAGTCGTGAGCGACCCCCCCGGCCAGCTGGCCAATCGCCTCCAGCTTCTGCGCCTGGCGAAGCTCCGCCTCGAGTCGCTTCCGCTCCGTGATATCCGCGACGCTCCACTCGTAGTGGAGCACCCGCCCGCCCGCGTCCTTTTCGGCTCGAACGCCGAGGTTCACCCAGATCAGGGCCCCATCGCCGCGGCGCCCGCGAAGCTCGAAATCCTGAACCGCGTCGCTGCCCCCGACGGCCGCGACCAGCCGAGTCCGGTCTTCCGGGTCGGCGTACAGCTCCCGCGCATCGACCTGCAGGAGGGCCGCGATATCGGGATATCCCCAGATTCGCGCGGCCGCGGCGTTCGCGGCCAGCATCCGGCCGTCCGGCAAGGACCGGACCAGCCCGACCGGCGCGCCGTGGAACAGGGCCTCGTAGCGGCTCTCGGCGACTCGCGCGGCCGCGCGTTGCCGAGCGTGGGCGATCGCGCCGCGGACGGCCGCCGGCAATCGCAGGAGGCGCTGAGGATCCTTCAGCACATAGTCGTCGAGCCCCTTACGTAGCGCCTCCACCGCGATCTCTTCGCTGAGCGTCCCGCTGCAGAGAATGACCGGGCACTCCGGCCACCGGGACTTGAGCGTGTCCAGCAGGATGAAACCGTTCGTGAAGCCGAGCGCATAGTCGGTGATGACGAGGTCGAACGGCCCCGTCTCGAGCGCGCGCGCGAGGGTCTCGGCGTCACCGGCCTCGTGCACCTCCAGCGCGTCCAGCTCGCGCGCGAGCGCCCGCCGGACAAAGAAGCGGTCATCCGGATTGTCGTCGATCAGAAGCAGGCGCCACGGATCGCTCATGCATTTACTTCTTCACTGTCTTGCGGTTGGTGCTCCGGCCGGCCGGGCGCGCGGCGATCGGGAGAGGCGGCCAGGAGCGTGAAGTAGAAGGTCGCACCCTCGCCGGGTGCGGACTCGGCCCACACCCGCCCGCCGTGGCGTTCGATCACGCGCTGCACGATGGCGAGGCCCACGCCGGTGCCCTCGTACTCCGCGGCGCTGTGGAGGCGCTGGAACACCCCGAAGAGCTTGTCGGCGCGGCGCATGTCGAAGCCGGCACCATTGTCCTTCACGTAGTAGACGCTCGGGCTGCCCGCCACGGTCCGGCACCCGATCTCGACCGCGGCGGGATCGCGCTTGCGCGTGAACTTGATCGCGTTGCCGAACAAATTCGCCAAAACCTGCTTGAGCATCGCGGGGTCCGCCTGGACGGTTCCGAGCCGGCCGACGGTGAAGCCGATCTGGCGGCCCTCGCACGAGGACCGCAGGTCGTCGAGGGTCCGCGTCACGAGATCGTCCAGTTGCACGGACGTGACCGCGAGCGGTTGGCGGCCCAGGCGAGCGAACACGAGCAGATCCTCGATCAATTGCTCCATCTGGCGGGCCCGATCCTGAATCACGCCGAGAAGCCGGCGCGCCTCCGCTTCCAGCCGCTCACCGAAATCCTCTTCCAGGATCGTCACGTAGCCCTGTACGGCACGCAGCGGCGCCCGGAGATCGTGCGACACGGAATACGAGAATGCCTCCAGATCCTTGTTCACCGCGGTCAGCTCGGCGGTCCGGAGCTGCACGAGCCGCCGCTCCGCTCGCTCGCGCTCGTGGGCCTCGGCCAGGCGGGCGTACAGCATGCCGTGCTCGATCAGCAGCACCAGAAGCACGAAGCTCGCCGCCAGGAGGCCGTAGATCCGGCCCGCGTAGAACCCCAGGTCGAAGCGGCCGGCGTTGAGAACGGCCGAGAGCGCGATATCGAAGAGCCACGCGCTCATGACGACCATGAGCCACACGTCGAGCACCGAATGGGGCCGGCGACGCCAGAGCATGCCCAAGGCCAGCAAGCTGAGGGCCCAGACGCTCGATACGACCGTGATCATCGCGGGGGTGTAGCGGTTGCCTTGCATGATCGCCGGCAGCACGTGCTGCTCCCGCGTCGCGAGAAGCGTGAGCACGGACACCGCGACGAGCACGACGGCGCCGGCGGACAGGATCGCGACGCCGGGATGCCGCGCGGGCTGCGCGGCTCGGGGTCCGTCGCCCTTGAGCAGCGCGTACGCCCCGACCAGGAGCGGGAAGCCCCCGTGCCAGAACATGTACAGCCACGCCGTGGTCTGGGGCCCGGCTCCGAGGAGGCCGCCCGGCGCGAACAGGCCGGGGAACGTCAGGGCATGCGCGGCGGCCATCACGGCGGTGAACAGGTAGCCGCTGGCGAGCACCACGAGCGCCCGCGATCGGAGGATGGCGAACTGACCGAAGAGAAGCACCGCGGTGATCAGATCGTTGACCACGAGCGCCGACTGATAGACCGGGATGAACGCCCAGACCGGGGACAGGGGCACCTTGGCCATGGGCACCACGAGGATGAAGACAGCCGCGCTCACCAGCACGACCGCGAGCGCAAGCCGTCGCTCCCCGCGTCCCGCGGTCAGTGTCGACAGGAATACCTGGCGCCCCTCCGGCGATTCGCGCGCCATACCCCTCCTCAGGCATCATATCCGGTCCGGCCCCGTACTACGGCAGACTACTGTCCCGTCATCCGGCAACACGCCCGCTGACGAGCTACTTCGAGGTCGGAAGGGCGAGGAAGAAGATACTGCCCTTGCCGGGCTCGGAGGTGGCCCAGGCCCGACCGCCGTGGCGCTCGACGACTTTTCGGACGATCGCCAGCCCCACCCCGGTCCCCGGGTATTCCTCCTGGCGATGCAAGCGCTGGAAGATACCGAAGATCCGCTCGTGGTACTGCATGTCGAAGCCGACGCCACGATCGGCGACGCTGATCACCACCTCGTTCCCCTCGATGTAGGAGCGCAGGGTGACCACGCCCCCTCGCTCTGGGCTGAACTTCACCGCGTTGGAGATCAGATTGGCCAGCGCCTCGCGGAGGCCTTCCGGCTCGCCCGGAACCTCGGCGACCGCGAGATCGCGGGTGACGGTGAGCGCCCGGGTCTGGAGCTCCCCGGCCAGCTCCGCGAGCAGCTCGTCCAGCAGGGGCGACAGCGCGACCGAGCCCGGCTCCAGCGGGCGATGCTCGATCCGGGAATACCGCAGCAGGTCATCGACCAGCCGGCTCATGCGGGCGGCCGCGCCCCGGATCCGTCCGACGTAGTCGCGGGCCGTTTCGTCGAGCACCGCCCCGTAGTCTTCCTCGAGGGCCTGGGCGAATCCCTCCATCCCGCGGAGCGGCGCCTTGAGGTCGTGCGAGACGGTGTGAGTGAACGCCTCGAGCTCGCGATTGGCGCCCTCCAGCTCACGCGTCCGCTCGTGCACGCGCCCCTCGAGCTCGGTGGCCTGCTCCTGCACCCGCTCGTGCAGGCGGGCCTGGGTGATCGCGATGGCTAGCTGCGTGGCCACTTCCTGCGCGATGCCCACCTGTTCACCGGCAAATTGCGCGCGGTCTCCGCCGAAGCTCACCGAGCCGATCAGCTCACCGCCCGCGATCATCGGCACCACCATGTAGACCAGCACGCCGGAGGCGAGGAGCGCCTCGGCCTCGGGGCTCGGCGGGAGCGCGTGGACGTCGATCACCTGCGGCTCACCCCTCCGGAGCGCGTCAAGATCACCGGCCAGATCCAGCGAGTACCGCACGCCGGGCCCGAGATGCATGCGATGGCGCCCGACCGCGGCCAGCCACTCCACCTGGCGCGTCGTCCAGTCGAACAGGTTCACGATCGCGCGGGGCACCCCGAGGAGGTCCCGCAGACGCCAGAGGACCGCCTCCGCGATTGCCACGGGCGCCGTCTCGGTGATGATCGCGAGGTCGATCTCGTGCAGGATCCTCAACCTCTCGGCCTGCTTCGCCATGGTTTCCTGCGACTGCGCATTGGCGATGGCGATGGCGGCCTGGTCGGCGAAGGCCTGCAGCAGCGCGATCTCCGGATCCGTGAATGTCCTGACCGTGGAACTCCCGACCGACAATACGCCGATGACCTGTCCGCCCGCTCGTAGCGGCACGGCCAGACCGGCGATGATCCCGGCGGCTGCGTTCCGATCCCGGGTCTCTTGGCTGAGCTCGAAGCGGTCGTCGGTGCGGATGTCCGCGGTCCACATCGGGCGGCCCTCGATCGCCACCCGCCCGATGAGGCCAATCCCGACCGGAACGACGTCGCCACTACCGGCGTACTCCGTGGCCCGGCCGCCCAGCGCCACGGCTCCGAGCGTGCCGTCGGGGCGGAGAAGCCGGATCGCCGAGCTGTGAACGTCCAGCAGATCGAGCACGCTCTCCGCGATGCGCCAACCCACCGTCGGCAGGTCCAGCGTCTCGCCGAGGAGGCTGGCAACCCGGGCCAGCGCGTCGCCCTCGCTCCGCTGCCGACGCAGCTCCGCTCGCAGGCGCGAGCTCTCGATGACCAGGGCCATCTGCTCGGCGAAGGCCGAGGCCAGGATCATCTCCTGGTCGGTATACCGGCGGCCGGTCCGGTCGGCCAGGACGAGACTCCCGACCACTTCGCCACGGGTCCGGATTGGCACCGCGGCCCGCGCGCCGATGCCGTCGCGCGCGATCAAGTCTCGCGTCGCGGGCGCGAGAGCCAGGTATCGCTCCGCGAGCACGTCCGGCGTGCAGATCGCGCGATCTGCCTGGACCATGCCGGCGCTGTACGCGATGTCCACGTCGGCGGAGAGGGCGGGGCGCACGTCCACCAACGTATCGGTGGCGGCCACGCAGACGATGGCGGGCGGAGCCGGCTGATAGTAGATCCGGGCGCGGCCCCCGAGCAGTCGGGCGACCGATGCCGCGATCGACGCCGCAGCCGGCCCGAAATCGCAACCGCCGGACGGCTCGACCCTCGAGGGGGCCGGAGGAAGCTGGCCCATCCTTCGAGCCTATAACGGGGCCACTGGAAAAGGCCTGCTACTTGGACGACGGCACGAGGACCGCGATGATCGCCAGGCGCGAGTCGGAGGTGGCCGATTCCTGTCACCCCGATCACACTTCAGTGGAAGCCCCACGCGTCTCAGGGGCCGTCATGTACCTTCTGCACGTTCCTACCCTCCAAGAATGGGCGAAATACGGCACTTACAGCCCAACCCGGCCACTTTTGCACCCCGAGAGTCCTGGCATCGACCCTGCACAGGTTACCCCTCCAGACGCAATTCAACTTCGATACTCGGCCGCAAGGCCAACAAGGGTCTCAAGGAGGAAGCAATGAACAGGTTCTGGAATCGCAAGGTGCTGGGCAACCAGCGCGGCTTCACGCTCATCGAGTTGATGATCGTTGTTGCCATCATCGGAATCCTCGCCGCTATCGCCATCCCGCTCTTCGCCAACGTCCAGGCCCGCGCCCGGCTGGCCAAGGCCCAGGCCGACGCTCGGGCCCTCGCCTCCGCGGTCAGCATCTACTCCGCCCACATGGGCACGCTGCCGACCGCCCTCACCAACCTCACGTCTGTGGTCACCAACTCGATGGGGCAGCCGGGTGGCCCCTTCATGGCCTCCGTTCCCTCGGGTCCGTCCGGCTGGGGTACGTATACCTATACCTCCACCGCGTCCGGCGTCTTCACCATCAGCAACAGCGGCGACGGCACCACCGTCTCGCTGCCGTAACGCCCCCCACTCGGGCGGGAACGTGTGAACGGCCGGGGCTACCGCCCCGGCCGTTTCTCTTTCCGGGCGGGTATCTTCCAAATCCTCCGCGACTTCGACCCCTCACCACTGCCCTCCCCCCAAGGAGAGCGCGGGTAGGTCACTCCCCCAGGAAGTAGCGGCGCGGATCGAAGAGGCGGACGAGTGCCAGCTCCTCCGCGGTGGGCGCCGTGAAGCGCCGCAGCGTGGGCCCCACCTGCAGGTCCCAACCACACGCCTCGCGCGCGGCCTTCACCGCGGCCGCCTCGGGTCGGTCGCCGAAGAGGCCGGTCAGCCGCAGCTCACCGTGCTCCCCGGTCTTGCCGTAGACGCCGAGATCCGAGACCACGGTCCGCACCGTCCGGCCGGGCGCGGTGATGTACGGCACCTTGTCCACGAAGCGGCGCGCCGATTGCTGCAGGCACACCACCACCTCGCGGGCCGACGAGGTGATGTCGTTGGCGCCCCCCGAGCCGGTGATGTAGGTGACGCCGGGCATGATGGTCGAGTTGATGTTGCCGTGCTTGTCGATCTGGCCCGCGGCCAGCGACCCCATGCACTGGTTGTGGCGGCCGCCCATGAAGATGCCCATCACGTGCAGGATGTCGGTGAGCATCTTGCACGACGGGAAATTGCGGAACGAGAACACGAACGGCTCGGCCGGCCGCGGCAGGTAGCCCACCATGCCGGTCTCCGCCATCAGCTCCACCTCCGCGCCGGCGTGCTTGAGCTGGTAGGCGGCGAGCCAGGCGGCCAGATTGGAGTTGCCCACGCCGGCCAGGAAGGTCTTGTACCCGTGCGCCCGCACCTTCTCGACGAGCATCCGCGCGGCGGCCACCACCATCCACTCCGACGGCGAGGCCGTCGCGCTAGTCGGCAGCTTGGGCGAGAGCGTGTCGAGCTCCGACACCCAGGCGTCGGTGTGGGCACGTCCCTTGATCTCCATGATGCGCCCGTAGCCGAGCTTCGAGAGATAGGCGGTGTGGTCCGGCAGATCCAGCATCCACTCCTTGATCCAGGCATCCGCCGTCTCCGGCTTGCGGAAGGCCCGGCGGCATTCCAGGATCCACTCGATGTCCTCGGCGTAGCCCTCGAGCTCGGGCACGTTCATGCCGTACATGCCGCCCGGATGGTTGCCGTGCGGGGTTTCCACCACCGCGCGGACGTACTGCGACGGCAGCCGCACCAGATCGGCGTGGCGGCGGATGAAGTCGGTGGAGACGATCTTCTCCACGGTGACGACGGCCCCGCCCGTCGCGGCCATCGCGCCGTAGAGGTTCTCGTTCAGCGGGGAGCCCACGATCACGTTGCCCGCGCGGTCAGCCGCCCATCCATGGAGCAGCGCCACGTCGGGCACCAGCGCCCGCACGTAGCCGACGCGGCCCTCCGTGCCGAAGGGATCGTCGGCGACCATGAACTCGCCGCTGCGGGCGTTGTCCTCCTCCATGCTCGAGCCCAGAAGCGAGCGGGTGGGCAGGAACGGCACCCCCATCGCTCCGGCCAGCAGGCGCAGCGGGAAGGTCAGCATGGACCAGTTCGACACCTCGAGCCGGCCGTCTAGCACCGCGCGCGAGATCAGCGCCTGCGGGGTCGGGAACGGGTAGCCCTCGCCCATGAACGTGGTGATGACCCGCCGCACGAGCCCGCCGTGGATCAGCGCGGTGATGGGCGAGCCCACTCCGACCGCGGCCAGCGTGAAGCCGGGCGCCCGACCCCACCACTGCCGCACCAGCTCGCGCAGCAGGGGGTTGGAGCGGCCGTGCGCCGCGCCCAGGTAGACGGAGGCGCCGGCGTGGACGTGGCGGCGGATCGCGTCGTCGAGCGTGGTGACCTTGTCGGGGCCTTCGTCGATGGGGACGGCGAGGCGGTGGCGGATCGCGTCTCGATAAACCGAGTCGAGCATATGGGCTCCTCAGGCGGCCCGTCGGCGGCCGCCGAAGATGCGCTCCTTGACCCGTGCGGGCACCCAGCGGGCCAGTCGACCGGAGACGGCGGCCACCCGATCCAGCGAGGCGGGCGAGCCGGGCCAGTAGCGCAGGAGCAGCGGGCGCTCGATGAAGTTCACCACGCCGTCCACCACGATGGCGGCCAGGATCAGGTCGTCGAGATAGCCGATCCACGGGATGAAGTCCGGGATGAGGTCCACCGGGCTCACCAGGTACACCGCGAGGGCGGCGAGTACGACCTTGGCAGACGTCGGGACGTCCCGATCGCCCGACAGCGAGATCAGCATGCGAGCCAGGCGTGGCAGCGCGAGCAGCAGTTCCTTCATCGTCCCCCCGTCAGTCGAGCCGCTCGGCGAGCAGCTCGGCGATGTCGCGGGTCTTGATCCTGTCGCCGACCTCCTTCGCCTTCACCCCGTCCTCGAACATGGTGAGGCAGAACGGACAGGCGGAGGCCAGGATGTCCGGCTTCACCTCCATCGCCTGCTCCACCCGCAGCTGGTTCACCCGCCGCCCCTCGTTCTCCTCCACCCAGGCGCGCCCGCCGCCGCCCCCGCAGCAGAACCCCTTGGAGCGGTTGAGCTTCATCTCCACCAGCTCGCCCCGGGTCACCCCGGCCAGCACCCGGCGCGGCTCGTCGTAGATGTCGTTGTAGCGGCCGAGGTTGCACGCGTCGTGGTAGGTGATCCGCTCGTTCTCACGCTGGCCGGGCACCAGGCGGCCGGAGCGCAGGAGATCGTCCAGGAGCTGGGTGTGGTGGATCACGCGGAAGTGGCCGTCGAACTGCGGGTACTCGTTGCGGATGGTGTTGAAGCAGTGCGGGCACGCGGTCACGATGGTCTGGAACCGGTAGCGCTTGAGCGTCTCGATGTTGCCCTGGGCCAGCGTCTGGTAGAGATACTCGTGACCGAGGCGCCGGGCCGGCTCGCCGGTGCACTTCTCCTCGTTGCCCAGGATGGCGAAGTCGACGCCGGCCGCCTGCAGCACCCGCACCAGCGCCCGGGCCACCTTCCTGTTGCGCTCGTCGAAAGAGCCGTAGCAGCCCACCCAGTAGAGGTACTCCGCCTCCTGCACGTCGGCCATCTGGCGAACGCCAAGGTCCTGCGCCCACTCCGCGCGGGTCTGCCACGACATCTGCCACGGGTTGCCGTTGGTCTCGAGGTTGCGGAACGCCGGCTGCAGCTCGGCCGGAAAGCGCGACTCGGTGAGCACCAGCCACCGCCGCATATCCACGATCTTCGGCACGTGCTCGATGAAGACCGGGCAGGCGTCCACGCACCAGCGGCAGGTGGTGCAGGCCCACAGCACGTTGTCGTGGACGACGTCGCCCACCAGGGCCGTCTGCGGCGCCTGCGCACCTGTCTGACCGAGAAGCGCGGGCGCTTCGTTGAAGAGCCGCTCCCGCAGGTGCAGGATGAGCCACTTCGGATCCAGCTCCTTGCCGCTCATGTGGGCCGGGCAGCGCGAGGTGCAGCGTCCGCACTCGGTGCAGTTGTAGGTGTCGAAGAGGTCCTTCCAGGTCAGCTCGGTGAGGTTGCCGACCCCGAAGGTCTCCGAGTTCTCCAGATCCACCGTGCGGTACTGGCCCTTGGGCTCGAGCGGCGAGAAGAAGACGTTGAGCGGCGAGACCAGGATGTGCAGGTGCTTGGAATAGGGCAGCAGGACCAGGAAACCGAGCAGCAGGGCCGCGTGCGACCACCAGGCCAGGTGGAAGATCACCGGCACCGCGGCGGCGGGGAGGCCGGCGAGCGCGTGCGCGATCGCGCGGCCCGCGAACTGCCAGGGGTCGGTCGGCGCGGGCGCGAGCACGATGCGCCCGGCGTCGGCGATCAGGTCCGTGACCATGAGCCCCAGGATCAGCAGCAGGATCACGAGCGCCTCGGTGGAGAGGTTGAGGCGCCGCGGGCGCACCACGAGCCGCCGGTAGAGCGCGTAGCCGATGGCCGCGATGACCAACACGCTGAACACGTCCTCCGCGATCAGGTACGCCGGCGAGTCGGACAGCATCGGCAGGAAGAAGGACTCGGTGACCCCTTTGCCGAAGAACTCGATGGTACCGAGCGTGAGGATGACGAAGCCCCAGAAGATGGTGGCGTGCATCAGCCCCGGCCAGAAGTCGTTGGCGAGCAGACGCGCCTGGCCGAAGACGTAGACGATCACCCGCCCCACGCGGGTCGGGACATGGTCCCAGCGCGGCAGCGGCTTGCCCTTCAGGAGGAGCCGGAGGAGGTAGAGGGCCCGGCGCGTGAACAGCACCAGGGCCACCGCGATCATCGCGTAGAAGATCAGCCCGCCGGGAACGGGCCCGTACCAGTGGTGAGAAGGCAGCATCAGCGACGCCTCATGAGTTCGGTAGTTTGGGACGCGGCGTCGGGGGTGTCAAGGCCGCCGGAGCGTCTGGTCGAGAATCTGCGCCGCCGCGGTGTAGGGGTCGAGGGCGCCCGCGCTGACCGCCTCCAACGTCTGGGCCAGCGCGGGGTCGGTCTGCACGCGCGCGGTCACCTGCGCGGCGAACTCCTCGACCAGGAGAGCCTCCAGCTCCGCGCGCCGCCGCGCCTTCCGCCGGGCGTCGAGCGCGCCCGCCTGCTCGAGGGCACCGCGGTGGCGGCGGATCTGCGCGAGTATCTCGTCGATTCCCACGTCGTTGGCGGCCTGGGCGGCCAGGACCGGGACCTCCCAGTCCACGTCCTTGGCCGCGGCGCCGCTCGTGTAGTGCAGGTGCACGCTGAACTTCAGCTCGGCCATCAGGGCGTGTGCGCCGTCGCGGTCGGCCTTGTTGACCACGAAGACGTCGGCCACCTCCATCAGCCCCGCCTTCATGGCCTGGATGGAGTCGCCGGACTCCGGCACCAGCGTCACCACCGTGGTGTCGGCCTGGCGGACGATGTCGAGCTCGGTCTGGCCGACCCCGACCGTCTCGATGATGATCCAGGGGAAGCCGCCGGCGTCCATCAGCTTGATCACGTCACCGGTGGCCCGGGCGAGCCCGCCGAGGCTGCCCCGCGTGGCCATGCTCCGGATGAACACGTCGGGGTCGAGCGTGTGCGTCTGCATGCGGATGCGGTCGCCCAGGACCGCGCCGCCGGTGAAGGGGCTCGAGGGATCCACCGCGATCACCCCGACCGGCAGCCGCTCGGCGCGAAGCCGGCTCGTCACCCGGTCCACCAGCGTGGACTTGCCGGCGCCGGGCGGCCCGGTGATGCCGAGCACGTACGCGCGACCGGTTCGCCCGTGGATCGCGCGCATGATGTCGGGCACGTCGGGCGCGCGGTTCTCCACTCGGGTGATCAGGCGGGCCAACGCCAGACGGTCGCCGTCGAGCATCCGGCGGACGAGATCGCTCACGGCAGGAAGCGGGCTCAGGCGCCCGGCCGCCGTGGACCGGCGGACTCGGACGGCTCCGCGCTCAGGCGGGCCTCCATCACGAGAGCGTCCTCGCCGGTGTCGAAGTAGTAGCCCTTGCGCCGGCCGATGACGCGGAATCCGAAGCGCTCGTAGAGGCCGAGGGCCTCGGCGTTGGTGGGCCGCACCTCGAGGAAAGCCAGATCCACCTGACGGTGCCGGGCGTCCTCCAGCACCGCTTGCAGGAGGGTGCGGGCGACCCCGCGGCGTCGCGCCTCCGGATGCACCGCGAGATTGGTGACGTGGATCTCGTGACCGATCTCCCAGAGGCAGAGGTAGCCGACGAGCCGCCGGCCGGCACGCGCCACCGAGCAGCGCGCGACGCGGTTCTGGGTCAGCTCGTAGCGGAAGGCGCCGCGCGACCACGGGGTCTGGAAGGACGCTCGCTCGATCATCAGCACGTCGTCCAGGTCCTCGAGCGCCATCGCCTCGAGGGCGAGCGGCGGCACGTCGTCCACCGGTTCGGCGGAGGAGTCGTCAAGCATGGCGCGCCTTCAGCTCCGCCTCTGACGGCCGCAGGTAGAGCGGGGCGAGCTGCTCCGCGGGAATGCCGCCGCCCCGGGCCAGGATCGCGTGGCCGAGCGCGCCCACCACCGCGGGCGAGGGCAGCGAGTGCACCGACGGGGCCTCGTGCAGCCCCGGGCCGAGCCGGACCAGGTACGGTCGGCACGTCGGCACCCCGTCGCCCAGGACGATGACCGGCGCGTCGAGCCGGGCCGCGGCCGCCTCCGGCGGCAACGCCAGGTAATCCCAGAGCCGGTCCATCCCGGCGCCGCTCCAGCGATAGAGCGAGCAGTAGACTTCGCCCTTGCGCGCGTCGAGCAACGGGCAGACCGGGACGGCCGCGAAGGGCAGCGTCGCGGCGAGGGCGTCGAGTGTCGGCACCGGCGCCACCGGCACTTCGAGGGCGAGCGCGAGTCCCTTGGCGGTGGCGGCACCCACGCGCAGCCCGGTGAAGGATCCGGGGCCGATGGACACCGCGAGGGCGTCCAGGCTCCCGACCTCCCAGCCGCAGTCCTGCAGGAGCCGGTCCACCACGGCCATGAGCCGCTCGGAGTGGGTCAGCGCGATGTTGAGTCGACTCTCGCCGACCAGGCGGCCGTCGTCGAGCAACGCGGCCCCGCCCGCGAGCGTGGCGGTCTCGAGCGCCAGCAGCCTCATGCGCGGAAGTCTAGCACGCCCCACCGCCCCCACGCCGCCGGCCACTTAGGGGTTGACACGCCTCGCCGCCGCCGTCATCCTAAACCACCGATGGCCCCGCCGCCGCGACCGTCCGACGCGCAGATGGACGCCGAGGTGCGTGAGAAGATCCACCTCGAGATCCTCAAGCGCACCGGCGCCTATCACGCCAACGACCACGTCCTCCTCCCGTCGGGCCATCACACCAGCGAGTACATCGAGAAGACGCTCGTCACCACCGAGGCCTCGTTCACGGAAGGCCTCGGCGCGGTCATCGCCAAGCACTTTGCCCAGTGGCCGATCGACGTGGTGCTCTCCACCGGACCCGGCGCGTTGATCCTCTCGCACTGCGTGGCGCGCGCGCATCCCTCCCGTCCCACCCTCGTGTACGGCACCAAGGGCGTGAGCGCGGGCAAGCGCCGCGTCACCCTGCCGGTGGAGTTCCAGCGCTTCGTCCGCCCCGGCACCAAGGTGCTCATCGTGGAGGACCTGGTCAGCTCCGGCACCACCGTGCGTCTACTCTCCCAGCTCGTGGAGAACCTGGGCGGCCAGATCGTCGGCATCGGCGCGCTGTGGCGGCGCACCAAGAAGGCCGAGGTGGACGGCAAGGAGATCTTCAGCCTCGTGAGCCGCGATTTCCCGACCTACGCGGCCGAGACGTGCCCGCTCTGCAAGAAGGGGGTCCCGCTCAACCAGGAGTATGTGAAGCGCCGCGAGCATCGCAAGCCGTCGTCCGCGCACGAAAAGACCTAGTCCCGCCCGACCCCAAGATATGGGGGTCACTCCTCGTCAAAGCCCCCGTATCCGGTATTTTGTCCTTGACACATTTCTACCCCTTCCCCTAGAGTCCGGACATGATCGACCGCGTGGACGCGCGGAGATCGGGAGGGGGGTGAACCCATGGCGAAGAAGAAGAAGGCGGCCAAGAAAAAGAAGAAGTAGCGCGCCAATCGTGGCGCTCGGCCCTGTCGGCCCCATCCCGGCAGGGCCGTTCCATCTCCGCGACGTGCCCTGACCACCGATCGATCCCGTGACCCATCGAGACGCCTACTCGCTGCTGCTGGTCGTGGCCCTGATCTGGGCCGGCAACTACCCGCTGGCCAAGCTGGGCCTGAGCGAGCTGGGCCCCCTGACGCTCGCGGCTACGCGGACCCTCATCGCGGCGCCGCTGCTGTTGCTCGCCTCGCGGCTGCTCGAGGGCCCCGTGCCGACGCTCGCCCGCCGCGACATCACCGCGATGATCGTGCTGGCGCTGGTCGGCTTCGTGGGCAACTCCGCGCTCTGGTACACCGGCATGCGCTCCACCACCCCGGCCAACGCGGGCATCCTTGGCGCGGCGTCGCCGGTGGTGGTCGCGCTGACCGCCTCGACCTGGCTGCGCGACCGGCTCTCACCCATCAACCTGATCGGGATCGTGCTGACCACGGCGGCGGTCGTGCTCACGATCGCCCGCGGCTCCCTCGAGGTCCTGCGCACGCTCTCGGTCAACCGCGGCGACGTCATCATCCTGGCCTCGCAGCTGCTCTGGGTGGCCTACACGCTCTACAGCCGGGCCAACCGCTCCACACTCTCGCCGCTCCAGATGCTGGCTGGCGTGCACCTCGTCTCGGCGGCGGTGCTGTTCCCGCTGGCCCTCTTCGAGCGGCCGTGGCACAGCCTGGCCGCCGTCTCATGGGTCGGCGTCACCGTCGTGCTCTACAGCGCGCTGCTCGGGACGCCGAGCCACATCGGGTTCTACCAGGCGGTGCGGACGGTGGGGCCCGGCCGGGCCTCGGTGTTCATGAACGTGGTTCCCTTCCTGGTGCTCGGGCTCTCGTGGCTACTGCTGGGCGAGACGATCCGGTGGTATCACCTGCTGGGGGCCGCCGGGGTGATCGCGGGAGTGGCGCTGACGACAAGAAGGTGAAGCGGGCAGACGGTGAAACGGGCTACCGCTTGGACGCGGCCTTGGGAGCCTTCGCGGACGCCGGCTTGGCGGGCTTGTCGTCCTTGATCAGGTGCTTCACCTCGTCCATGAACTGGGAGATGTCCTTGAACTGGCGATACACCGAGGCGAACCGCACGTAGGCCACCTGGTCCAGCTTCTGCAGGTGCTCCATCACGATCTCGCCCAGCTCGAGGCTCGTGATCTCCTTCTCGGCCCGATCGTGTAGCTTGGCCTCGATGTCGGCCACCACGTCGTCCACCGCCTGCACGCCCACCGAGCGCTTCTCGCAGGACTTGAGGATCGAGCCGCGCAGCTTCTGGCGGTCGAAGGGCTCACGCCGCCCGTCACGCTTGACCACGTGGGGCAGCACGTCCTCGATGTACTCGTAGGTGGTGTAGCGTCGGTTGCACTTGAGGCAGGCCCGCCGGCGGCGGATGAACTCGCCGTCACGGCCGACGCGGGAGTCCACGACCCGGTCCTCGGTGTGGCCGCAGAAGGGGCACTTCACTTCAGGCGCTCCGCGTAGAGGGGGAACTGCCCGGTCAGCTCCTGCACCTGCGCCCGCACCGCCGCCTCCACCGCCCCGTCTCCGGCGCGGGTCAGCACGCGATCGATGAACTCGGCGATGCGCGCCATCTCCGGCTCCTTCATCCCGCGGGTGGTCACCGCGGGCGTGCCGATGCGGATGCCGCTGGTGACCATCGGGCCCTTCGTGTCGAAGGGGATGCCGTTCTTGTTCACGGTGATCCACGCGCGATCGAGCGTCTCCTGCGCGTCCTTGCCGGTGACGTTGCGCGAGGTGAGATCCACCAGGATCAGGTGGGTGTCGGTGCCGCCCGAGACGAGGCGGAATCCGCGGGTCGCGAGCGCCTCGGCGAGGGCCTTCGCGTTCCGGACGATCTGCCCCTGGTACGCGCGCCACTCCGGCGTCTGCGCCTCGCGGAAGGCCACCGCCTTCGCCGCGATCACGTGCATGAGGGGGCCACCCTGGATGCCGGGCAGCACGGTACGGTCGAGGTCCTTGGCGTACTGGGCCCGGCACATCACCATGCCGCCGCGCGGTCCCCGGAGCGTCTTGTGGGTGGTGGTGGTGACGAAGTCCGCGAAGGGCACCGGTGAGGGATGCAGGCCCGCCGCGACCAGGCCGGCGGGATGCGCGATGTCGGCCATCAGCGCCGCCCCAACCTCGTCGGCGATCTCCCGGAACGGCTTGAACTCGATGGCGCGCGGAAACGCGGAGCCGCCCGCGATGATGAGCTTCGGCCGGTGCTGCCGGGCCAGATCGCGCACCTGGTCGAGATCGATGCGCTCGGTGTCCTTGCGAACGCCGTAGGGCACGATGTGGTAGAGGCGCCCGGAGAAGTTGATCGGGCTGCCCGCGGTCAGGTGGCCCCCGTGGGACAGGTTCGGGCCCAGCACCGTGTCGCCCGGCTTGAGCAGGGTGAAGTACACCGCCATGTTGGCCTGCGAGCCCGAGTGCGGCTGGACGTTGACGTGCTCGGCACCGAAGAGCTCCTTGCCGCGGGCGATCGCCAGCTCCTCGGCGATGTCCACGAACTCGCAGCCGCCGTAGTAGCGCTTGCCCGGGTAGCCCTCGGCGTACTTGTTGGTCATCACCGAGCCGACCACCTCCAGCACCGCCTCCGAGACGAAGTTCTCGGACGCGATCAGCTCGAGGTTGCGGGCCTGGCGCTCGGTCTCGGCCCGGATGACCTTGGCGATGTCGGGATCGACCTGCTCGAGCCGGGTCATGGCCGGGGTAGCGCGCGGTCGCCCGGGGGTAGCGCGCGGTCGCCCGGGGGTAGCGCGCGGTCGCCCGCGTGTCGCTGCTCGATGTCCGCGAGCTTGTCCACCCGGCGCGCGTGGCGGCCACCCGCGAAGTCGGTCGCGAGCCACGCCTCCAGGATGTCGGCGGCCATGTCCGCGCCCATGAGCCGGCCGCCGAGCACCAGCACGTTGGCGTCGTTGTGCTCGCGGCTCATGCGCGCGGTGTAGAGATCCGCGCACAGCGCGGCGCGCACGCCCGGCACCTTGTTCGCGGCCATCGACATGCCGATGCCGGTGCCGCAGACGAGGAGGCCGCGCTCGACCTTGTGATCGACCACGGACTCGCCCACGAGCGCGGCGTAGTCGGGGTAGTCCACCGAGTCGGTGGAGTGCGTGCCCAGGTCGAGGACCTGGTAGCCGTGGTTTATGAGCCAGCCCTTGAGGGCTTCCTTGAGCCCGTACCCGGCGTGATCAGCTCCGAGCGCGATGGTGGAAACCACGCGCCAACCTTACGCTCCGTCGGGGGTGGGTGTCAAGGCACCGCTACCCGTGGTGCTCCGGGCCACCGGCCCCCCGCCCTTCACCCGTCCCAGCAAGAGGAGCCCGACGATGAAGAACGCGCCGATGGCGAGGATGCCCGCCCGCTGATTGCCGCCGGCGGCGTGGGAGATGCCGCCCAGGACGAGCGGCCCGATCACCGCCGAGCTCTTGCCGCAGAGCGAGTAGAAGCCGAACAGCTCGGCCTCCATCCCCTTGGGCGCCAGGCGCACGAGGAACGCGCGGCTCGCCGCCTGCACCGCGCCGAGGCCGGTCCCCGCCATCACCGCGAGCACCCAGAACTGCGTTTGGGTCTGGACGAAGTACGCGGCGACCACGATGGCCGACCACTGGACGAGCGTGATGATCACCACCCGCCGCGGGCCCAGGTGATCGGTGGGCCAGGCCCACGCCAGCGCGCCGAGCAGCGCCGAGACCTGGACGACGATGTAGAGCGGGATGAGGCGCTCCATCGAGAACCTGAGGGTCTGGGCCGCGAAGATCGCCGAGAACGCGACGACCGTGTTGACCCCGTCCTCGTAGAGGAAGTACGCGCCGAGGAAGCGGCGTAGATCCGGCAGGGCCAGGATCTTGCGCGCGGTCGAGACCACCTCGGCGCCGCCCGCACGCGCGGCTTCCAGCACCGAGAGGCGGCCGCCCGGCGGCTGCGGCAGGATGATGAAGGCGGGCAGCGAGAAGAACGCGTAGAGCACCGCGGCGGCCAGGAACGCGCCGGCGTAGGCCTTGGCCTGTACGAAGGGCAGCGCGGCCAGCAGCGCCACGATCGACCCGGCGTAGCCCACCGCGAAGCCCCAGCCCGACACGCGCCCCTGATGGCTGCTCGGCGCCAGGTCCGGCAGATACGCGTTGTAGTAGACGAGCGCGCTCTCGTAGCCCACGTTGCCGATCACCCCGAGGACGAAGCCCCAGGCGAGCATGCCCGGCTGCACGGTGGCCATCAGCGCGGTCGCGATCACCGCCATCACGGTGAATCCGACGAAGAGCGGCCGCCGGATGCCCGCGCGGTCCGCCACCCCTCCGAGAAAGGGCGAGCTCACCGCCACCAGCCCCATCGAGAGCGAGATCACGCGTCCCCACCAGAGATCCCCCGCCCCGTCCGCGTTGCCCACCACCGCCATCGCGTAGTACGTCGCGTAGATCGTCGCGAAGATCACCGCCGCGAAGGCGGAGTTGGCGAAGTCGTACAGGGCCCACGCCACGACGGCTCTCACGTTCATCCGCGGACCTCGTCGCGGCCGGCCAGCACCGCCTCCGGCACCGTCGCCACCGTCGCGTCCATCTCGTCGAGCAGCGCGCGCCGGCGCCCGGCCAGGTGGCGGACCAGATCGCGGTCCACCAGGAGGCGCAGCAGGGCGCGGCTCTCGCGATAGAGCCGATGCAGCCGCTCGGCCCAGGCCAGGGCGAAGAAGCCGCCGGGCAGCAGGAGCAACAAGAACACCACCACGAGCCACGCGCCGCCCAGCCGCCCGAGCAGCCAGCCCTCCGCGATCCACGCGAGCGGGTAGAGCACGAGCGCCGCGCTCAGCTTGTAGGTGGCTTCGGCGTCGGGCTCCGGGCGCAGGAGGCGTACCGCGAGCCACGTGAGCCAGTACGGTGCCAGGTGGCTCGCGAGCCCGGCGATCGCGAGCGGCAGGCCGCCCAGCAGCGCGGCGACCTGTCCGGCCGCGTAGCGCGCGGTCGTTCCCGCCGAGGGCGCGCTGAGCGTTGTCGCGGTCCGGAGCCCGCCCGACTCCGAGTCCTTCACGTAGCGCTCCATCGCCCCGCGCAGCGCGGCGATGCGGCCCGGATCCCGATCGGCCACGTAGCGATAGGCCCGCGCCGCGCGGCGGCGCCACTCCGCGCGCGCGGCCGCGCCCCAGTCGCCGCCGTCCCGTTCCTGCCGCCACAGCCGCTCCGCGTGCTCGACGAGGCGGAGCGTGTGCCGATCGTCCACCTCCGCGAGGAGCGCGCGCAGCGCCTCACCGAGCCGCGTGGTCAGCCGTCGCGCGGCCTCCTCCGGCTCGGTGCGCGCGAGCGCCACGCAGTCGGCGCTCGCGACGGGCTCGCCGATCTCGACCACGGCCCAGCCGGTGCGAAACGTGCCGGGCTCGTGGAACGTGAGGCCGGCGGGCAGCAGCGCGACCGGCTCCACGCCGTCCAGCTCGGCGGCCAGCAGCATGCGCGCGGCGCCGGTGCGGAGCGGCATCAGCGTGGGCTCGGGCTGGCTCACGCCTTCCGGGAAGATCAGGATCGTTTCGCCGCGCCGGAGGGTCGCGGTCGAGGCCTCGAAGAGCGCCGCGTTGCGCGCCGGATCGGTGCCGCCCTCCTGCCGCCGATGCACCGGCAACGCCCCGATCAGGCGCAGGAACGGGCCGATCAACGGGTGCGAGAACAGCGGCGCCTTGGCCACCGAGACGAGGCGGCGCGGGATCACCGCCAGCAGGAGGATGCCGTCCACCAGCGCGTTGTGGTGGTTGGCCGCGACGATCGCGGGGCCGGCGGTGGGTATCCGCTCGCCTCCGATGACGTCCACGCGGCGATAGAAGACGGCGGCGAGGAGCCGGGCGAGGCTCCGGACGAGCCGGTACGATGCGGGAGGGCGAGGTCGGCTCAGACCGTCACGCGCTGGCCGTCCTCGGCCGCCGCCGCCTTCCAGCCGAGTTGGCTCGTGATCGCCGCTTGCAGCGCCGCCGCCGCGCCGGGCTCGCCGTGCACGATATAGGTCATGCCGGGCGGCTGCCGGAAGGCCGCAAGCCAGCGCAGGATCTCGCCGCGGTCCGCGTGGGCCGAGTAGCTGTCGCTGCACTGGATCTGCGCGCGCACCGGCACCGTCTCGCCCAGCATCTTGATCGACGTCGCCCCGTCCCGCAGGAGCCGCCCGCGGGTCCCGGCGGCCTGGAAACCGACGAAGAGCACGGTGGTCCTCGGATCGGGCAGCCGGCGCTTGAGGTGGTGCAGGATACGCCCGCCGGTGGCCATGCCGCTGCCCGCCACGATGATGCCGGGTCCGTCCACGTCGTTGAGCGCCTTGGAGTCGTCGACCGTGCGCGAGAGCGAGAAGCGCTTCGGGGCGAACGGCCGGGTGCCGTCGGCCTCCACCCGGGTGAGCTCGGCGTCGTGCTCCTCGGTGTGCGCGGCGTAGATGGCGGTGGCCTGGATGGCCATGGGGCTGTCGAGGTAGACCCGAAGGGTCGGGATCCGGCCCGCCTGCTCCAGCGCGCGCAGGTCGTAGAGGATCTCCTGCGAGCGCCCGACCGCGAAGGCCGGGATCAGGAGCCAGCCCTTCTGCTCGGAGGCCCGATTCACCGCGGCGGCCAGCTTGTCGGCGTGATCGTCGGGCGGGTGCAGGCGGTCTCCGTAGGTGGACTCGACCAGCAGCACGTCGGCCGTCGCCACCGGATCGGGGTCCACCATGATCGGCACGTTGTAACGGCCGAGATCGCCGGAGAAGACCACTCGCCGGCCGTCCACCACCGTCTCCACGAGGGCGGCGCCGATGATGTGTCCCGAGTGGCTGAAGTGCGTCGCGAAGCCTCGCGCGGGCGTGAAGGCCGCGCCGAACTCCACCGTCTTCACCTGGCCGAGCACGCGATCGGCGTCCGCGGTCGTGAAGAGCGGCAGCGCCGGATCGTGCCGGCTGATGCGGTGGCGGTTGGCGAAGGCGGCCTCCTCTTCCTGCAGATGCGCCGCGTCCGGCAGCATGACGCGCAGCAGGTCCGCCGTCCCGCTGGTGCAGTAGACCGGCCCGCGGAACCCGTCGCGACAGAGCCGCGGCAGGTAGCCGGAGTGGTCGATGTGCGCGTGGCTGAGCACCACCGCGTCCAGCCGGCCCGGATCGACCGGGGGCGGCGCCCAGTTGCGCAGGCGCAATGGCTTGAGCCCCTGGAAGAGCCCGCAGTCGAGCAGCACGCGGCCTCCGTCGTGCTCCAGCAGATGCTTGGATCCCGTGACCGTCCCCGCGGCGCCGTAGAAGGTGAGGGTCGGGCTCATTCGCGGATGGGCTCCTGCACCGGCCGGGCCGGCGCCCCACGCGGAGGCCAGGGCCCGGCCCCGGGCGGGAAGTCGAAGGTCTCTTGCGTGGCCGCCTCCACGCCCTGGGTCACGAGCCGCGGGATGTCGAGCCGGGCCTCCACCGCCGCGATCTCCTCGCGGTCCATGCGGGTGACCGGGTGCTTCGGCACGAACAGCGTGCAGCAGTCGGCGTCGGGCTCGATCGAGATCTCGAAGGTCCCGAGCGCGCGGGCTTGGTCGGTGATCTCGAGCTTGTCCATTCCGATGAGCGGACGGAGGATCGGCAGCTCGGCGACCTCGTCGATGCGGCTCAGGTTGTGGAGCGTCTGCGAGGCCACCTGCCCGAGGCTCTCGCCGGTGACCAGCGCGAGCGCGCCGGTGTGGCGCGCCAGGGCCTCGGCGATCCGGACCATGAGCCGCCGGTAGACCACCACCCGCGAGGGCGGCGGCACCGAGAGCACCACTTCGCGCTGGATTTCCCCGAAGGGCACGATCAAGAGCCGCGAGAAGTACTGCCACTCGCTGAGCTTGGCCACCAGCTCGCGCGCCTTGCCGCGGGAGAGATCCGGCAGGTAGGGCGCGCTGTGGAAATGGATGAACGTGACCCGGCAGCCGCGCTTCATCAGCCGCCACGCGGCCACCGGCGAGTCGATGCCGCCCGAGAGCAGCGCGGCCACCGTGCCGCTGGCCCCCACCGGCAGGCCGCCCGCGCCGGCCCGGCGGTCGCAGTAGACGAAGGCCTCGTCGGGCAGGACCTCCACGTGCACGTTCAGCTCCGGGTGCTCGAGGCTCACCCGGCAGTCGGGTCGGAGCGACAGCACGTGGGCCCCCAGCTCCCGGTTCATCTCCACCGAGGTAGCCGGAAACGTCTTGAAGGCCCGGCGGGCGGTGATCCGGAACGAGCCGAAGCTCCGCCCCTCGATCACCCGCTCCACCGCCGCTCGGAGCGCCTCGCGGGAGACGCCGGTGCGCAGAGCCATCGAGAAGTTCGCGATGCCGCAGACGCGGCCGAGCCGCTCGAGCACGCGGTCCGCCGCGGGATGGCCGGAGAGATCCAGCACGATGCGCCCGGACAGCTGCTCGACACCCACCGGGCCCAGGTCGCTCACCGCCCGCAGCAGGTTCTGATGCAGGTGGCGAAGGAAGAGCGGGCGATTGCCCCGCTTGAGACTGATCTCGTGATAGTGGACGATCGCGGCCGGGGTGGCGGTCGCCATCACTCGGTCTCCGCACGTCGCGGATGCTTGGGCCGGCGACGGTACACGGTTCGCGGCACCTCCACCTTCGGAGGCTTGACGGGCATCGGCTTGCGGACTTTTGTATGAATCGGCTTGCGGCGCGTCGTCACCCCGCCAGTATAGCCGGGGACGCGTCAGTAGGCGGCGCCCGGGAAGGTATTCACGCCGGCGTGGCGGTTGGCCGCCTTGTACATCTTGACCCCGCCCACTCCCGGCCCGCCCCACAGCCCCTCGACGATGCCGTCGTGGAGGGCCCAGCTCCGGCCCCGCACGGTGGCGGCGAGGTCCGCCCGGCGGAACTCGGATGAGCCGTCGAGCGCCTTGAGGAGCGCGCCGCCGTGACGGAAGCCGGCGTGGATCTCCTCCATCACGTCGCGGCCCATCAAGTAACCGCACCCGCGCCGCTCGTAGAGGATGGCCGAGTGGTAGAAGAGCGGCTCGATGAGGAACAGCTCCTTGCCGATCAGCGAGCAGAATCCGGTCATCGAGTCCAGCACGCGAGAGAGCAGGCGCAGGCCCCGCCGCACCTGGCCGGGAGCGAGCCCGCTCTGGAGTGCCCGGCGCTCCTCGTCCACGTTACGCGAGGTGGTGCCGAAGAGAGTGTCGCGCCCGTCCAAGTCTCGGTCGATGGCGTAGCGCGGGCCCGCCGGGTCGGTGATCTGCACGAAGGCCAGCTCCGGCACCGAGAGCGGAGACATCTCCACGTCCACCAGCAGCGCGGGATCACGATCATCCGGGGAGGAGCGCACCTCCACCCGCGCCCACGCCTCGGTGGGCGGCGCGGTCACCCGAACGAGCCGCCGCCCGTCCTTGTCGCAGAGCGTGGACGGGTTGATCGCGAAGCGGTCGAGCAGCTCCTCCGGCACCAGACGCAGGTAGAGGGCCTCGGCGACTTCTCGGGGCAGCGCATTGATCTCCGGGATC
>Ga0210384_10001294_pt1 | contig 34561 bp, 39 predicted proteins | sample IncBWH2MmetaG_FD_160574 | JGI IMG/M metagenome (GOLD analysis project Ga0210384, IMG submission 160574) | Forest soil microbial communities from Barre Woods Harvard Forest LTER site, Petersham, Massachusetts, United States - Inc-BW-H-2-M | ecosystem: Environmental > Terrestrial > Soil >...
GACACCGGAAGCGATAACAACTAGAGGCCGACGACAAGCACGATGTAGAAGCCGCTGCCTAAGCCCCGATTGGCTCCTGACTCTTCAAAGGGAAGCGCACCAGCCACATTTACGCCGAAGCGACTAACAGCGCGAGGCACTGGGCAAGCAGGGACACAACGAGCAGCGGAACACGGATCAATAACACCTTATCCCACGACGCCTGTAGCTCTCGACCGTTGTCGAGTCTTTCTCCGGTTTTTGCGGCTTCGGTTTGAATCCGATTAATTGGTTTTGACAAGAGATTGTAGAGAATGACGAACAGAATCAGCATTAGGACCGATGCGAGATAGAACCAGCGCTGCCCACTCCTGCTTAATACGACCAGCAAGAGGTTGGACAAGATCGCAGAGACGCCCCAGATCGGCATCCGCGCGTCGGCGAAGAAGTGAAAAAAACCCATGATTTCGGTTCCAGCAGATGTTGAAGCCGTTCTGAGAGCGGGACGGCCGATAGTCAAAAAGAACATGTCGGTGCCGAACACAACTGCTGTGCTTAGAATTCCTACGAGAGAAACCAGACCCATCCAATGATTCATTGTCCTTCTCCTTTCCAAGACGATTCGCTCAGACGGCATGAATCAACAAGATCCCGGAGAAGAGCATCACCGCGCAGGTCACGCCATGAACGGAGAAAGCTGTGACCTTTCGCCCGCCAGAACCCAAAATATTGCACATGTCGCCAAAAGGGATGACGGCGAAAACTAAAAGGATTATGCCGACCGTCCGGCTGTCGGTAGCCAGCATCAGGGTCAACACGGCCAGTCCAGCTGCAACGTCCCGGATTCCTTTAAGACGCAGCCAGGCACGGGTATCAGTGTCGGATGCAGGCGGTTTTAGACCAAATGAGCCCAAAACTCGTGCGGGAGATACAAGGTAGAAAGAACCGATAACGATGATGCCGGCCGCCACGAGAATTGCGAGGCCGAGGGGAATAACATTGTACATAGAATCCTCCTATTGCTATAATATCTAGCACCGCTATATTTGATGCGAAGGATTCGAGGAAGTTTCACAGATTCTTGAAGAAATTCTAGCGGGCTATACTTCTTGTCGATGGCGACGAAACAGGCAGCGAACCGAATTGCGGAACGAAAACTGCGTGACAGGCAGGCCCGCCGGGCACAGATTATCAGTGCCGCACGACGAATTGCGGAGCTTGAAGGGTGGCCGAACGTAACCGTCCGGCGGCTGTCCGACGAAATCTCATACAGCCAACCCGTTTTGTACGCTCATTTTGGAAGCCGCGAAGGGATTCTCGCCGCGGCGGCCATCGAGGGTTTCCAGGAGATAGGCCTGGCCTTGGAGAAAGCACGGAAGCTGGGTAAACCTGAAAATGCGGTCGAGTCCGTCGCGAACGCATATCTGGAATTCGCAGCGTCCTCAGCCGCGCTGTATGAAGTGATGTTTTCGCTCAGCCTGACCGTACCATTCGATCAGCCGGCTACCCCTCCGGAGCTACGATTCGCGTTTTCCCAACTCATGGAGTTGTTTCAAGGGGAAAGCACAAAGTCAGAGGTTACATCGGAACTGTTCTGGGCGAGCCTGCATGGCATTGCAGAGCTATCAAGAAGCAAGCGATTTCCGCCGAGCCGCCAAAGAGAGCGCGTGAGGACGCTCGTCGAACTTTTCACTTTCCCAAGATGAAACCCACTCGGCGGACTGTTAGCGGGCCTTTTGCACCATTCCGCGAATCCGCGCCGACGGTACCACAATCTTAACAAGTCCGGTCGCCACGTCATAGACGAGGCCGGAGACGAGCCACTCTCCCGGCAATGCGGGAATGGCCCGGAGCATAGCAACGTCGACGGCAACGGCCGCGCGGGGATCGGTGACCGCTTTTGTCTTGAGCTCCCCTTCCTGAATTTGAAAATACCGTGTCAGCATGGCCGGGTCGCGGGCAAGGCGAGTAATGCCGCAATCGGTGTGTTGGAGTACGATGATGTGAAACTCCCCGCCTCCTCCAGGAATCTCTCCAGCAACCTCACCGATTCGCCCGAGTAAACCCAACTGCTCCAACAACCCTGGGGTGATTCGACCGCCGATGTTACGCATCACCACGGCTTCGCCAGGTCCAATCCCAAGCACATGAGCCGGATCCACGCGCATATCCGCACAGCCGATGATGATTGCCCGCACATTCGGCAGCGCCTGCGGAAGCCTGGGCATAATCGTGCCCGCGGCAGACTGGCGAGCAGCGAAGTCTTTGTTGCGTTCTAACATCGAGTCAAGATTGCTCATAAGGATTGTCCTCCACTGAAGTGATTGGATGACTCACGAATCGTTGTCAGTAGGAGCGTCGGCGGACAATAAACCAACGATTTCTGCCAATTGTTCTGGTTAGTGCAATCGAGTGCGTCCGAATGACGCCCTGTATTCACCAGGTGTGACGCCTAGGCGGCGTTTGAAAGCGCGACGCAAAATTTCGGCGCTCGAGAACCCGCTTGCCGCGGCGACTTCTTCGAGACTCCGTGAAGTCGACTCCAACAGTCGTCGTGCTGCTTCGAGGCGAAGGTCCTCGATGTGCTTCGCCGGGGTTTTGCGCATCTCCACCCGAAATAGACGAGCGAAGTTGCGTGGACTCATTGCCGCGTGGCGAGCAAGCTTTTCGATGGAGAGGTCCGCCGTAAGGTTCTCGGGGAGCCAGGCGATAAGATCGCCAAGGGAATGGTTCTCCGAGGTTTGTGCGGCCAGTGTGGCGCTGAACTGTGATTGACCTGCCGGCCGCCTTAGAAACACAACCATCATCTGTGCGACTCGAAGCGCAATTCGTCGGCCTAAGTCCTCCTCGACCAATGCAAGAGTGAGATCAATACCAGCAGTGACTCCCGCGGAAGTGTAGCAATTCCCATCGCGAACATAGATGGGGCTGGGATCGACTTTGACCTTGGGATAGTCACGTGCGAGTTCCTCACACCAGCTCCAGTGCGTCGTTGCGCGTCGTCCGTCGAGCAGACCCGCTTTTGCCAGCATCAGGGCTCCCGTACAGATAGAACCAAAGCGCCGGGCCTTTGCACTCTGATCCCGAAGCCAGTCTAAAAAGTCCGCTTCGTAACGCATCTGGCCCACACTGCCGGCAACTAAAAGCGTATCGATGGGTCCACGAAATTCTCGAAAGCTCTGGTCGGTGTACAGAGGTTTTTCGATGTAACTCGGAACCAGGCGTTCACGGCAAGCCGAAATGATGGTGACTCTGTAAGACGGATCGCCACCCTGCAGCCTATTGGCATCGCAAAACACTTCGGCAGGCCCGAACACATCCAGTGTCCTGACCGGTGGCACTCCGACAATCACTACGTGGCGAACGATTCGAACCACGGAGCGATCATCTCCTTCAGGACCTTTGGGTCGTGATTGCCGGTGTCTAGCCATGTCCTATCGTACGGCTCCCCGGAGTGGGGGAAAAGCCTGTAGCTCTTACAGAATGAATTTCAGTTAAGGAACGGTTCAGGGAACAACTGCTCCGAAGGATCGACGACGAGGACATGATCAGGCAAAGCCATTTGGATTGGATCATCATGCGTCCGCCCATGCTGACTATTGGGACACGCACGGGAGTCTACCGACTTCGTCAGCAATTGCTGGCTCTGCACGCGCAACGACCTCGCCGTCGATTGACGGCCCCGTGCAAGATGTTCTGGGTTGCGCTGAGAACGTGCTGGTCCGGCTGGAGGAAGCCTCTCGTATTGGTCACTCCTAGAGCCGTACGTGAACTGGCATCGTGCGGGGTTTCGCTTGTATTGGGCTTGGGTCTCAAGATTCAGACGAGTCGAAGGGCGGAAGCGTATCAGCAGGGAGGTTCGCGTCTTGATCTTCCGCATGGTTGCCGAGAATCCGACTTGGGGAGCTCCGCGCATTCACGGCGAACTGCTGAAGCTGGGTTTCGATGTCTCGGAGAGGAGTGTCTCACGATGGATCCAGCGAACTCCCGGAGATCCAGATCCTGTGAAGCGATGGCTAACGTTCCTCAGAAACCATCGCGAGGCCATTGCCGCGATGGACTTCTTCACCGTCCCAACGCTCACGTTCGGTGTTTTGTATTGGCATGCCGCCTTGCCGATTATGCCGACTCCTTACTGGAGTCAGTAGCTGGGAGGGGCTCGATTGGTGTTCAGAGTCGGCATAATTAGAGGCTTTCCAGGAAACTCAGTAGCTTGTCACAAGGGCGGTATCTTGCTTGATTGACGCCGAGCGGTGCAGTGCGCGAGAGCGCTTTCTCCTTCAAGCTCATGTCGGCATGAAGATACATCTGAGTGGACTTCATGGATTCGTGCCCCAACCAGAGCGCGATCACAGAGCGGTCCACGCCGTGGTGAAGAAGGTCCATGGCTGCGGCGTGGCGGCAGACATGCGGGGAGACTCTCTTCCCTTTGAGTGAGGGACAGGTCTGTACGGCAACACGGGCGTACTTGGCGAGGAGACGCTCAACCGCATCACGGCTCAATCGACCGCCCCGAAGGCTGGGAAAGACCGGATCTTCGGGCTGACCGTGACGTTCCCGTAGCCAGGAGTCCACCATCTTAGCCGTTTCCGGACGGAGCGGCGTGCAACGCTGTTTTCTGCCTTTCCCGAGACAACGCACGTGAGCTCCGGTCCCCAGCACGACATGCTGACAGTTCAGCCCCGTCAGTTCGGAAACCCGTAGACCCGTCTGGACCGCAACCATGAGGAGGGTCCGATCGCGGCGCCCTATCCAGGTGGAAGGATTGGGAACGGCGAGCAACGCCTCCATCTCTTTCCGATCGAGGAAATCGATGGGGCGTTGTTCGTGGCGTTTATTGGGCACGGCCAGGATCCGCTGGCAGTGCAGGGCATGCGCGGGCTCCTCTAAAGCAACGTACCGGAAGAAGGAGTGGATAGCTCCCAGGCGGGCATTCCGGGAGCGAGCGCTGTTTTTGCGATTGCTCTCCAGGTGATCGAGGAAAAGACTAACGAAGGGTGCATCGAGATCTTCGATGCGAAGTTGGGATGGGCTTTTGTGGAGCCGTTCTTGCGCAAACTTCAGAAGCAGGCGGAAGCAATCGCGATATCCCGCGATGGTATGCGGGCTCGCTTGCCGTTGGCGAAGCAAGCGATCGGTAAAGAAGGATTGAAGAAGAGAGGGGAAGCTAGCGGAAATCATGGATGCACTTCCCGAGGGACCAGCCGGTCGGTAGCCAGCTGAAGGAGTTCGGGCACGGCTTCCAGGTACCAAAAGGTATAGCTCGTGTGGACGTGCCCCAGATAGGTGGCCAGCTTGGGGAGTTCTCGTTCGACATCGAGCCCGGCGCGATACCAGTGGATCAAGGTGCGGGTGGCAAATCGGTGTCGCAGGTCATGCAGCCGTGGACCGCGGCCAATAGCGTTGGCCTTAACCGGCACGCGGAGGCCGACTTGTTGGGACAGCTTGGCGAAGGTGTATCGCGCTGTCCCGCCTTTAATTCGTCTCCCGCGCTCGGACAGGAAGAACGCGGGAGTGGGTGGTGCAGGAAAAAGGCGATCTCGCGCTTCGGCATACTTTTTCAATGCGACCACGGTGGAGGGATGAACCGGCACGTAACGCGATTTTCCGCACTTTCCCCGCCGGATGTGAAGGATGCCGCGATCGAGGTCGACATCCGGTCGGTCCAGACCCAGGGTTTCGCTAACCCGCATCCCGGTCACCGCCAACAGACCGAAAAGAGTCGTAAACGTGCGGGCACGAAGTCCCTTGGACGAGGGAAGTTGTTGGGCTTGGCGAAGGAGCCCTTCGATTTCCTCGTCGCTATAGATGTGGGGAGGCTTGCGTCGGTATCGATGCGGGAGAAGTTCTGCGGGTGGAATCTCGGTGCGAGGTTCCGTGGCGCTGTGCCAGCTGGCGAAGCGTCGGACCATACCCAGACGCTCGGCGCTGGTAGAAGGTAGAACCTTCGCGAACTGGGTGGTGGTCCAGCGAAGCGCCAGTTCCGTGGTGATATACGAGGCACCCTCGACCTGTAGAAACGCAACAAAATTCCGTAAACATCTTTCCACTTTCCGAAGCTGGAATCCTAGGCTGCGGCGGATGCGGAGGTAGTCGGTCAATCCTTGTTCCAAGGCGTTCACTGTGCACCTCCCATTGGCCAGGGATGAGCCAGTGAGCGCAGCCCATCGAAGTCGACCTTGGCGTACAGGTCCGTTGTGTTCAGGTCTCGATGTCTAAGAACTTCTCCGATTTCCCCCATCGTTGCCCCGGAGCGAAGCATGGAAGTCGCCAGGCTGTGACGAAGCAAGTGGGCTCCCTTGGAAGGAGGGTGCAAGTCAGCGCGGGCGAGGGCGCGGTGAACGATCGACGTCAGGGTCGAAGGGCCAGCCAGGCCAAGGCGTGGCGCCCTTACGCGAACGAATACCCGACGGGTTTGGCAGGCAGGACGGCTTCGACGCAGGTAGGACGCCAGAGCCTCGCCCACATCCGCAGGAAGGGGCATCCGGTCGTGAACCAACCCCTTGCCGCGAACGAGGATTTGGCCAGCTCTCCAGTTGATGTCCTCGAGCCGGAGAGCCATCACCTCACCGGCGCGGAGACCAAGACGGGCCAGCAGAAGCAGGATGGCATAGTCGCGTCGGCCGGTCGCTGTGCGTCGGTCGCAGGTTTGGAGTACGCGTTTGATTTCCTCCGCCGTCAGGTATTTGGGCACCGTGGAAAGCCGCCAGTTCGCTACCGAGAGCACAGAAGCGGCTAAGTTGACTGGCAGCTCCCCTTTTTGAAACAGGAACCGAAAGAAAGAGCGGAGAGCTGTCGTCATCAGTTGTGCTCTTCTGACACCCATGCTATGGCCATGCCGCAAAACGAAATCCGAAATATCGGAAGCTTTCATCGCCTTAAGAAGGAATGGCCCTTCTCGGAAGCGCGTGAAGAGAAACTTGCGAGCGAAATACTGGTAATGGGAGATCGTGGCGACTACGAGCCCGCGCTCTGAGCGCAAATACTGTTCGTAGCCACTCAAAGTGTTAGCCCATGGCGAACGGTCACGAACAGGCTCTTGAGCGGGAACCACGCCAAGCTCTCGGAGATAATCGAGAAACTGCTGGAGCGTTTTTAAATCACCCCTCTGAACTCGTTGTCTGTGTTTGACAAATGCCTCCACGAGTCGCTCATCAAGATGAGTAACAGCACGTCCGGTCCTTCTCAACCACTGCCCCAAACGATGCAGCAACGATAATTTGTCATGTACGGTCGCATCTGCATAGCCGTCGTCCAACAACGATGTGACAAACGTCCGCAGGTGTGACTCCAACGGGTTGCCTTGAAGGCGTTGACCTGCTTGCAAGGAATTTTCCTGCATTGGTATCCTCCCTTTCCTGGATTTACTGCCAGGCTAGAGAGAGAAGACCGCAGGATTATGCCGAACGCAATTCGTCGGAAGAGCGAGGAATTCCGCGCCAAACAGGGGAAATGGGGAAGTCACTTGCCCGAAGTCAGCATAATCGGCAAGGCGGCATGCCAGTAATTATGCGGCGCGCAGCATAACTACTGCTTTTTCGTCATCGGCCACGACCGGCGTAAGATCCTGCATTTCAATGTGACGCGGAATCCCCATGCCCTTTGGGTTGTGCAGCAACTGCGAGAAGCTTGGTCCTACAAACAGCCGCACAGATTCTTGCTATTCGACCGCGACACAAACTTTGGCGCCGAGGTGGTCTCGGCTGTGAGGGACATGGGAAGCGAGCCAACTCGCACGGCCTTTCGCAGTCCCTGGCAGAACGGCGTTGCTGAGCGCTGGGTGGGAAGTTGCCGACGCGACTTGAACCACGTGATCATCCTGAATGAGCGGCATCTCAAACGGCTAATGTCTTCCTACGTTCTTTACTACGACGAAGACCGGACGCATCTTGGACTCGCGAAGGACACGCCAGCAGGTCGGCCTACGGCAATTCGGCCTGAGCGTGCAAGCAAGATTCAACCCTTTCCGAGACTCGGTGGGCTGCACCATCGTTATGCGGTGGCAGCGCAGTCAGGAACCATTCTTCTGGAGACCAAAGTCTCTCTTGTAACCCATCTGCGGCGTGGCTCATGTTTTCTGCGAGCACGGTTCGCCGATCGACAAATTAGCCTACGATCTCAAATCGAAGGCTCCTGCCGAACAGCAAGAAGTCCTTTTTCATGTCTGGGGCAACGATTTGGCGAACTACAGGATGCGTAGGTCGATGGAGACACCGGCTCCGCCAAACGAATCACGCTCGACGAGATCCTGAAGGTCGACGGCGGGGAGTTCCAGTTGGATGCGGAAACGGCGTTTGAAGATAGGGCGAGCGAGACGGAGTTCGGCACCGGGGCAAAGGAAAACAGCGCTGTACTCGATTGGCGATGAGCTGTGGGGATCGGGGATTCGCTCGGACTTTCCGATTACCGTGCAGGGGACGTTCGGGCCGAAAGACGCTCTCCGGGACGGTCGGCGAAGTATGCTTGCCTGGAATGGCTTTTTCGTGACAATCTCCTAGACCCACGCTAGGATAAATTGAAGGCGAATGAGAGCTATGATTCACAGTGTTAAAGACCTGTCACCCGACCAAAAGCTGGCTATCGAGAGCCTGCTCGGTCGCCCCATTTCCGAAGGAGAGCAAGTTAGCGTGCGCACTGTGCCCGCTTCGCCGGAATGGCTCATGTCCATTCAACAGGACTCGAAGAAGAACGGCACCGATAAACTCACGATGGAAGAAATCGACGCGGAAATTGCCGCGGCGCGGCGTGAACGCGGCCCGCGCCCCGGACAATGATTCGGGTTGTCATCGACACGAACGTATTAGTTTCAGCATTATTGACCAGCGGTGGTTTGGCGGACGCCGTTATTGACCTTGCCATTTCCGGCGACGTCCTGTGGTGTGCCTCCGAATCGGTTCTCGCCGAATACGAAGAGGTGCTGAAACGTCCTCGGCTCGCAATCGATTCTGGCAAAGCCGCAGACGCAATGGCCAGAATCCGGGCACATGTCTCTGTGGTCTCACCGGCGGTGCGCGTCGCAGCGGCAAGCGACCCTGACGATAAGCGGTTCCTCGAATGCGCCGAGGCCGCGCAAGCCCATTACCTCGTTACCGGGAACATCCGCCATTTCCCAGAGGTCTGGAAAGAAACTCGCATTGTGACACCTCGCGACTTCATCGATGCCTGGGCAGCAACTCCCGACGATTTGCTCTAACGGTGAATGCAACTACGAAGGCCGCGGCTGAACGGTTGTGGTTACCGAAAACTCCGTTTAGCGGTTTTCAACCCAATGTAAATGGGAGGACCAACGAATTCGGATGGTTGCAGCCCCCGCAACCAATCGATGAGTTTTGCGAGATTGCCGGAAAACCGTGGTACACACCGTGGTACACAATAACGATGTCTAAGACTGTCTTGCAATGACTTTGGATGCCGTCCGTGCTCTTGTAAGTCCTTCTGTCACGGCAGAGGTCGCGAGTTCGAGTCTCGTCGTCCCCGCCATCATTCCAAAGAAGTTAAGAACCGGTGGCGTTTTCCCCATAGGTGCAAAAAGGTGCGCCTCTTCCCTTCTAGCTCCTCACTTTTGCCTATAAGTCCAAGAATTTCAGTGTGTTCAGGCAGGTGCATTTAGGGTGCTTTGATCATCCGTTACCAGAAGTCGAATGACAGTCTCTTGGGCCTCGCGCTTGGCCGTTGGGACCGATTGCGTGTACGTGTCCAGCGTCAGCCGCGCCGAGGAATGCCTAAGCAGATCCTGCTGAACCTTTATATCGGTTCCGAGAGACCGAAGGATACTTGAATACGAGTGGCGAAATGTGTGCCAGCCGATTCGTTTATTGATCCCCAATTTCTTCGCTACCGGATGAATCTTCTTTCGCATTAGGCTCTGTCCCCACACAGGCCGCTTCCCCTGAGTGCGCACGCTGGCAAACACCCAATCGTCAGGGGTGACGTAAACAGCCTCGTCCTTCCATTTCTTGAGCATGTCCGCCAGGTACGGGGCATCGGGATGGGTTTCATGGAGGTTTCCGTTTTACAACTGCCGATGACTCCCTGGACCACCGATCGCACCACGTTCATCTGCCCACCGTCGAAGTCCAGGTCCCTCCATCGGAGCCCAAACAGCTCGCTCTGCCGAAGGCCGGTCGTCGCGTCCATAAAGATCAAGATGCGGGGCAATGGACCCACAGCGCTCAGAAGCTGCCGGATTTCATCGACAAGCAGGATGAGCGGTATCCTGCGTCGCTTGGCGCTCTGCCGAACGAGATGGATGGGATTATCATCAAACAGTTCGTATCTGCGAGCATGATTAAACAGCACGCTCATGATGTTCTTGATCTTCGCGCAAGACGAGCGCGCCAGGGGAAGCTGGCGTAGCCACAACTCCACCTCAATCGGCTTGATCTTACAAAGTGCGCACTCCCCCCATTTGGGAACGATCCACCGTTTCAGATAGTTCTCGTAACCTTTTTTGGTCGAGTAAGACTTCCAGGTGTTGTCGGGAGATAGCTCTCTGTGCCGGTAATGCTCCGCCAGTTGGGACATCGTGACGGCGTGCGTCTGCACTCGAGGATCGTTGACGTTGATCTCAAGAACAATGCCCGCGGCCGCCGCACGCGCTTCGATCTCGGTCGGGAATTGCTGTGCACTGCCCAACACGATCCTACGGTAGACCGCCTTCCCACTGGTTCGATCGCGCCACCGGAATTCCCACACTTCCTGTCCATTCCGGCGGTTGGCTTTTATCAGGCTTCCGTTCTGCATGTTGCTCCTTTTTTGCACCGGCATGCGCATTCTGTAAGCCGGGCGGTAATTGTGTAAGTCCCGGCGTAAGTATAGTTTGGACGATGCTTGTCTTGACCGAGGCTTCCGTGGTTACTGCTTTCCAGCGGCAGCAGTCTTCGGCTCGTCTCTTCTACCTGCGTTTGCATCTCTGCCCACACCTCGGCCATCGGCAGGCAATGGCACCCGCAACAGCAGCCCTTGCGGGCCGTTCAAGGTTCAAGTTGGCGAGTACGGCGTTAATCGAGCATGTGCGAAACGCATGGCAATTTGGGCTAACCTATCAAGCAGGTTTCAACAGACATTTGAATAGCACGTGCTCGCCCAATGGAACAATCGGTGATGACTCAAGCAGAGATTGATAGCAGGAAATTCGTAGAACTACTGCTGACGGAGTTCCCCGAACTCCGAGATGAGGCCCAAGAATGTCCGCGGCACGGCATTCGCGAGTGCATGTTCAGCCGAGCTTTTGTCGGACGCTGCTAAGGATTTCGTCGGAGAGTCGCGGATCCTGCACGGCGCGCGCCAATACTACGCCACCGATCATCGCCGCTGCCCAAAAAATGGCTTTTTCCCGGTCTCCACCCTTGGTGTAGAGAATGTTCTCAAGTCCCTTCTCGAACGCAGCTTTCAGTTCAGGGGTCGAGCGAGCCACCTCCTGGGCCAGTGCGGCCATGGTGCAGCCGTCGCCGGGATGATCCCGGTGCCACCGGCTCAGGTACACGTCAGTAAACGATCCTTTGCTCCTCTTACTATTGCTGCGCTGCACGCGCCCTAGCGAAACCTTTTGGCCGTAGGCAACGGCAGCCGCCTGTAGTTCTTCCTTCGAATCGAAATGGGCATAGAACGCCCCGTGCGTTAGGCCCGCGGCCTTCATCACTTCGCCCACGCTTACGTTCTCAAATCCGCGTTCACGGAACAGGCGTGAAGCCTCCTTGACAATCCGTTCATGCTTTGCGGCGGTCTCTTCGACGGGATAGCGCATATTTTTTGTATCCTTCCATCTATGATGGTCATCATATTTGATGCCGGCCCTACAAAAAGGAGACATTATGAAGCTCACAGGCAAGAAGGCTCTGATTACTGGCGGTAACAGTGGCATCGGTCTTGCCACAGCCCGACTTTTCATTGCGGAGGGCGCGCAGGTGGCCATTACTGGTCGCGACCAGAAGACGCTCGATGAAGCGATCGCCGAACTGGGATCGAGCGCACGTGGCTACCGCGTTGACGTCACCATTGCCGAAGATCGCAAGCGGCTCTTCGCAGCCCTGGCCAAAGATTTCGGGAAGCTCGACATTGTCTTCGCCAATGCCGGCATCTCCGGCCGGACTCCTACCGGTTCGACCGACGAGGCCATTTTTGAGAAGGTGATCCACACCAACCTTACTGCCGCTTTCTTTACGGTGAATTCAGCGGCCCCTCTGCTGAACGACGGCGCCAGCATCATCTTTAATGGGTCGGTACACAACTATCTCGGCCAACCTGGCGTCGCCGCATATGCAGCCACCAAGGGTGGAATCGTCTCGATGGCGCGTTCCATCGCCGCCGACCTTGCACCGCGCAGCATTCGCGTAAACGTCGTCGCGCCGGGCGCGACCAAGACTCCTATATGGAAGCGCGGGCCCCGCGCCTCTGCTTCCGCAGAAGATTCCGCTAAGTTGGCGAAATTCTTCTCATCTGCGGTTCCGCAGGGCCGTTGGGGTGAGGCGGAAGAGGTTGCCAAAGTCGTGCTCTTCCTCGCGTCGGACGATTCCTCGTACGTCAACGCGGTCGAGTTGATGGTCGATGGGGGAGCCACGGGTGCCCCGTTTGGAGCTCCCATTTTTCAGGACGTATTTAGGTCGCTCGGCAGCGAGGCGAAGTCGGCAAAAGCTCATGCCGAAGGAGGTACGGAGTGAAGTCTGTCGGGAATAATATGAAAGGAGTTTTCTTATGCGGCAATTACAACTAATAGCCCACGGCGAACCTTCCGATGTCATAGAACTCAACACGGTCTCCGAGCCGGACCTTGGTCATGAGGATGTTCTCATCTCGATGGAAGCGGCCCCACTCAATCCATCAGACTTCCTGTTTGTCCGCGGCATTTACGGCGTCCGGCCGGCCTTCCCATCCTCGGTAGGCGCGGAGGGTGTTGGCCGAGTCGCAAAGATCGGATCGAAGGTTGATGTTGCGCTGCAAGGTAAGCGAGTCCTGATTATCCCGACCTACGAGCAGGGCACGTGGGCAGACCAGGTGGTCGTCCCAGTGCGCAACATCGTGGCGATGGGCGACAAAGCGGATCCCCTGCAGCTTTCGATGATAGGGATTAACCCGGTTACCGCCTATCTCCTGCTGAACCGATACGTTTCCCTGATGCCCGGCGACTGGATCGGTCAAACCGCAGCCAACGCGGCCATGGGGCAGTACATTATTGCACTCGCGAAGCTTGCAGGCGTCAAGACGTTGAATGTCGTCCGGCGGGAAGAAACTGCCGAACAGGTGCGGCAGTGGGGAGGTGACCGCGTAGTCCTCCAAGAGGATAACCTACACAAGGATATTGAGAAGGCTCTCGGGGGGAAGAAACTTAGCCTCGTCCTCGATACCGTGGGTGGAGTTGCCGTGGGCGAGTTAGCCAAATCGCTTAAACCTGGCGGCTCGGTTGTCGTGTACGGCATGCAAAGCGGGCAATTCCCAGCGATGCCGCCCAAAGAGTTCATCTACCGTGGTCTTAGCCTCCACGGATTCTGGCTCATCAATTGGATACGCAACGCGCCGCGCGCAGAGATCGAAGAGATTTACCAGAAGCTTGGAGACCTCGTAGCCGATGGATCGCTCTCCGCCGCAGTGGAGCATGTGTACCCGCTCGACCAGTTCAAGGAAGCATTCAGGCAATCTTTGAAATCGAATCGCAGCGGCAAGATACTGTTCAAGTTTTAGCGACCGCGGAAGCACGCTCAGGTCGCCGGACCGATTCGGCCGGATTGGGCGGAGGCGCACTTTAACTTGGGAACGGCTCTCTCGCAGATACCTGGACGGTCTCCCGAGAATTGATGGTCGATGGCGGAGCCACGGGCGCCCCGTTTGGAGCCCCCATTTTGGAGCAAAAGAATGAAAGTTGAATTCTTTCCACCTGAATCTGTCACAGAGCCGCGTCATTGGATGCGACATGATCAGGCTTTCGCGATGATGTTGGGGCGCGGCTCAATTGAGTGGGGCTCGCGGCGTTCGGGGATGGAAAAGTTCGACTACGCATCGGGCGATTTAGCACTGTGCGACCGTCATGTGGGAGAGTGGGTAGGAGTCATGGCCACACCGCATCTGCAGCTCGGTATTTCCGATGCGCCACTGATGGCCGCCTCGGACGGGGCTTATGGCGAGGTAGAACTGTGCCCCCAGCGCAAGTTCGCGGACCCCCGCCTGGGTGCGCTGGTTGCGGCGGCTCATGCGGAGATGGCTGCTGGGTTTCCGAGCGGGCGACTGTTTCTGGATTCTATTGAACAGGCGATTGCCGTAGCGCTGGTCAATGGTCATGCAGTAAGGCACCGTCTTGTGCAGATGTACAAAGGCGGATTGGGATCAGCGCGCTTGCGAAGGATTAAGGAGTTGGTCAAAGCAAAGATTGAAGATGATTTGAGTCTTGACGAGATGGCGCAATCGGTAGGCTTGAGCACAGCTCATTTCGCGCGGATGTTTCGCAAGTCAACAGGCGAGACGCCGCATCAATTTGTTCTGCGGCAAAGGGTTGAGCGTGCTAAGGGGATGTTGCGAGCTCCCGATGCGAGTGTATTCGACGTGGCCATGACCTGTGGCTTCAAAACCCCACAGCACTTTGCGCAGGTCTTTCGTGATTTTTGTAGAGTTAGCCCGACGGAGTATCGCCAGGATTTTCTGGGCTCCGAAGCGACTTGCACATCGGAACCTGCTCCGAAGATACGCCCCGCCAGCGATTTGTGGTCCGCAGCCACAATGTGACTTCCACGGGTTGCCTTTTACCTTCGCTGCTAAGATCCGGCTCTTCCCGGCATTTGTAACTTATCGCTCCTTATCGCTCCTTATCGCTCCTTGCATCCGCCCGAACACTTGGTCCTCCAAGAATTCTGACGGGCCCCGCGCAGCTCATTCGAATCTCGCCGTCGTTCACTCAAGACAGCCCGCAAAGTGAGTGGTAGTTCGTTGGGGTTTTGTCTCTGGAAGCACGAATCCAGCAGGATTCCGACCATCCCAGCAGAGAGCCGCACAACTCCGTATGCGATGTGGAATCTATTCACAGTGAGCAGAGCTACAGCGTCAACAAACTAGCTCTGCTAGCGGCTGTTTTTGGATTGAACCCGAGAGTTCGCGCCCAAGATGTTCCAACAGCTTTGGGTATCCCGGGTCAGGTTCAATCGGTCGCAACTAATTCAACAGAGGAGGTAATTCAATGGAAGCAATCGGATTGTTGGTCATGCTCGAAGCACGGACCGGCAGGGAGGCTGACGCTGAGGAATTTTTAAAATCAGCTCAGCCACTCGCGCTCGATGAAAAAGCGACCTTGAAATGGTACGCGATCAAACTCGGGCCGGGGAAGTTCGGCATCTTCGATACCTTTGCAAGTGAAGCGGGCCGCAATGCCCACTTGACTGGCGAGATCGCGAAGGCGTTGACGGCACGGGCCAACGAATTATTTGCGGTTCCTCCGCAGGTGGAAAAAGTGGAGGTCCTTGCAAGCACGTCCTTAAAAGGCTGAGTGCGAGGTTCTGGTTCTAAGAAACAACAATTAAGGAGAAAAGAAATGAAAATTAAGAATAAAGAAGTGAAAATCTCACAAACGCACCAAGCGCTCCGAGGCCTGATACAGCGCCTCGGCTTAGCGTTTCTTGCGTGCACGCTCGTCATCGGTGCGATCGCCTCCGCGAGTGCCGGCGAGACTCGAGACGAAGCAGCCGTTCGCGCGCTCGGAGATACCTTTGCTAAGGGATTCGTTCAGAAGAATGCCGAGCTCCGAGCATCCCTGTTCGCCGAAGATGGAACCTTCGTGACGCCGCAGGGCGACTTTCTGCAAGGGCGGGTCGCCATGGTAAAGGACTTCGGTCCCGAGGCACAGCAAGCCGTCAACGGCACCACGCAAGCGGCGTTCTCGAACTACCGTGTCCGCTTCATCAAGCCCGATGTCGCGGTCGTCGACGCGATCCTTACTGTGCGCAATGTCAACGGTCCTGATGGGACGATCATCCCCTTGATACCGATCAACTTTTTCTACGTGGCCGCCCGTCACGGCGATAAATGGCAGATCGAAGACGGGCGCGCGCATTTCGCGCCCGCGCCGCCTAACGGCATGACCGCTCACAACTAGCCTGGAGAATACCTGTGCCACGTTCCATGCAGCTCCCTAAGGAACGAATCGCTACAAGCACGCCGGAGTGTCAAGCTGGCGTGCTTGTAGTTCGCAGGCACCACCTGCTGGTGCGGTGCAGCCACTGGCTGAACGTGCCAATCCTTCTAGGCCTCATCCTGAGTGGCGTGTCCATTTATTGGGCATCTCCGATCTATCAGCACAAACCGGATCCACTGACCGGGAATTTCGATACCCTTGCGGGCGTCGGTATATGGATATGCGCGCATGTACCAGGGCTGCACCAATACGGCAGTCCGCCTGACTGGGTTTACAACCACATGAGCCTCGGTCCCGGCATGCTCGCCGTGGCTCTGCGCCTTCATTGGCTCTGTGCTTATCTGTTCATGCTGAACAGCCTCGTCTTCGTTATGGGTTTGGCCATGGGAGGTGGCTGGCACTCGCTGTTGCCCCGCCGGACCGACCTGCGCGATGCACTGAAGATGTTTCGCTACTACATTGGCCTCCCCCTTGCCAAACTAACACGCCGCACCTGGCTGCATCCGCGCTTCAACACAAAATACAACGCACTTCAACGCGTCGCTTATTGTTCCGTTCCGGTCGCCGGGCTCCTATCCGTCTTCACAGGCTGGGCGATTCACAAACCCATGCAGCTCTATTGGTTGACTGCAATCTTCGGTGGTTATGACAAAGCGCGGATTTGGCACTTCTGGCTAATGTGGGTTTTTATCCTCTTTGTCGTGCCCCATGTGATTCTGGTTCTCGCTGATGGGTGGGACACGCTTCGCAGCATGATCGTGGGTTGGTCAACAAGAGTGAAGCGGTCGGAGGTCATCGCACATGAACAATGAGGAGAAAGCCAATTCATTAGAACCGAAAGATATTCCCTCGACGGGTACTGGATCGAAACTGGAGGCGACGAAGTTACCAGAGGCTGGCCCTAAAGATACAAACCCTGCCGCCCCAATAGCCACTGAAACTCCCCAGTCCGTGGAAGCGATCAAACAACCCGTGGATCCAGATGAATCGCCCTCGCGATCAGTGGACCACGAACCGCGAACAGACGAAGCGGCTTCATTTGTTGCTGCGAAACAGGAGATGGCAGAGTTACCGGAGGCTGGCCCTGGAGATGCGAATCCTTCCGTCCCAATGGCCATGGAGAAGCCCGAGGCCGTTGAAGCGATAGAACAACAAGTGGATGCGGATGGATCGCCCTCGTCCTCAGTAGAACCTGCGCCGCGAACTGACGAAGCAGTTCCACCCGTTGCAGTGGAACCTCTATTCGTGAAGAAGCACCAAAGCTTCTTTGACGAGCAGCCTCTCCATGTAATTGAGAGGGCTCCACGGGTCCTGCGCTATCGAACCAGGCGCGAGGTTTTGGTGTTTGGAATCGGGGCGGTGGCGACGGCAGCAGGCGCTGGATTTCTTTTGCCACAAAATACACTCAGTCGCCTGGGTATGCGCCGAGACATAAGTTCCCCTGGGAAGGAGTGGTTGCTCAACAAAGCCCTTCGTATCGACGATGACGTGGCTGAAGCACTCTACTTGCGAAATCGTATGGTGCCCACCTACACAAAATCGCAGATTACCCCGCTCAAGAACAATTACAACGGAGCCACCCCTGACCCCAGCTATATTCCGGAATGGCGTTTGACTCTCGACGGGCTCGCTTCCGGCTTAAGCGTTTCTTTGAACATCCGGAACCTGCTCGCATCCTTCCGGGTGCACGAGCAGATCACCCGGCTGGTATGCGTCGAAGGTTGGAGCGCTATTGCCTGGTGGGCCGGACTTCGGTTTGATGATCTGCTGAGTGCTTACCCGCCAATGTCCCAGGCGAAATGGGCCCGATTAGAATCATCGGTCAATCTCGGTCCCAGGGGAAATCCCGACCCATACTTCGTGTCGCTCGATTTGTCGACGGCTCGTCATCCGCAGACCCTGCTCGCGACTCACCTGAACGGAAAGCCTCTCACAGTGGAGCACGGAGCTCCGCTGCGACTGCTTGTACCTGTGAAGCTAGGTCTGAAGAACATCAAGGCGGTCACGCGGATTACCTATACAAAGGACGAGCCAGCGGACTATTGGGCAAAGCGCGGGTATTCACGCTACGACGGGATTTGAACCGCTATTTTGGAACGTCTTGCGGAGTGGATAACGAGCAACCCGGAAGTGGTCCGTGCTTCCGTCGGATTAGTACCGACAAACGCCAGTGCTTAACGAGGTTGTGGTGATTAACGGGCCAACTCCCGGATTGCCTGATGAGGGAAAACTACGGCTAGAGTTGTTTTCATTTCTGAGATCAAGATCATGGGACGGGACGATGGGACTTGAACCCACCTTCCTAAGGTTTGTGAATAGTGGATCTCCTTACCTGCCACGTCCTAGCTTAAGGCTTCTGCCGTTTGACGGCAGAGTCCATTTCTTGGTCCATTCATGGTCCGATAATTGTCCCTTAGTGTTCCGAACCGCGACTTTGGGAGCCATCCGTGTCGCGTAGTTTCAAGTAGTTACCAATTGACAATGCACTGTCACGGCAGAGGTCGCGAGTTCGAGTCTCGTCGTCCCCGCCATTCTTTGCAGGTCCGGCCCGAACTCTTTTTTGCGACTCATGTCATCCTCCGGTGCGTCCGCTAGTGGAGGAGTGAAGCGGGTTTCAGACGGAAACCCCAACGCGAGCGCTGTCGCTTGGATGTACTTGGCCCATCCTTCGTTTGAACTACCTTGCTGGCACTGCTTCCAGAGGGCGAACATCGCGTTCAACTTTATCAGCAATCTCATCTTCGGCGACTTCCAGGTCATAGCGCGTTTGAAGATTCATCCAGAACGTCGGGCTATTGTTGAAGTAGCGCGCGAAACGCAGAGCTGTATCAGCAGTAATTGCGCGTTTTTCGTTGACGATATCGGCGATCCGCGTCACAGAGACGCGCAAGTCTATAGCAACTCTGTTCATACTCAGTCCAAGAGGGACAATAAACTCCTCGCGGAGAATTTCTCCTGGATGCACCGGCTTAATTTTCTTCGTCATCCTGTTGTCTCCTAGTGGTAATCCACGATCTCAACTTCGTAGGCATGGCCATCGCGCCATTCAAAACAGACGCGCCATTTGTCATTGACACGAATGCTGTACTGCCCTTTCCGGTCCCCTGTCAGGCGCTCTAATCTGTTTCCTGGCAGCGTTGAGAGCGTCCGGATGTCCTGCGCAGCATCTAGTATGTCCAGTTTCCTTAGAGCCTGGCGCTCGATAGCTTTGAACCGGCGGACAGACTCTCTATGAAATAGGCGCCCAGTATCGGCGCAGCGGAAGGACTGAATCACAATCCAAACACTATACTGCGTCGCGTTAAATGTCAAGCAGTACAGGAAGAATTTGACGTCTTGGGACCGACGCCTAGAGTAGAGCAGCGGGTTTCATCTCTGCTCGACGAGCAAATTGCTGAAGCTGGCGTGGGCGGGCGCCGATACCGTGAATCCCACATACCCGTCAGTAAACCTGTGATCGTGCGCCGCTCCGACTTGCTGCCCGTTCACAAAAATCGTGATCTGATCGGCGATATCCTGCACAACGAGTTGCGCTTCTGTCGGTGACGCCCAATCGACGGCGGTCCACGGCACGATCACTGATTCCGCAAAAGAATCGCCCTGAAACGTCATTGCCACAACCTCGAAGGCAAGCTTCTTCTTGTGTTCTTCGGCCGAGGGGCTGACCAGCAGCGCGTAATATCCCTTCTCGTTCATGCGAAAGACGAGGCCTGCGGCTGGATGGACTGGATGCGAGAATTGCTTATTAGTGTCCGAACGGAGCGGCCGTTCAAATACTGCTTTCATTCTCGCGGACACGCGAAAATCGTGCCACGATGGCCCATACGCCGCGACGACCTTGTCTCGATAAGTGGCCACAATCGTCGTTGAGCTGCTCGATATCCCCGTCTCCGGTGTCATCGGCGGCGGCTGAGTAATGTCCGCGCTCTTCCGCTCGACAGTTGACAGTTCGTATCCGCCGGAAACGTAATGCGAGCCGGGATGCTGTGGCCATCCGCTGCTGCGGTCCGAAAAATCATCGCGATAAACCGTCCCACTCGGGCCGTCCGTTACCTGCGACTCGTACGGATATGGATGAAACTTCGGGGAAACGGCGCATGTGCCTTCCACATAATGCACGAGCTCCGCTGCATCCGGATTCGCTGCAATGAAGCGGCTCGTAAGCACTCGCGCCCCCCGCCGGTTCACCTTGACCTCGATCCTTCGCAATTTGCGTGAGGTTTTCGGCAGGTAGTACGCGAGGGTGTATTCCGACTCCAGCAGGTTGGAAACGGCTTTCAGAGCGTCTTGTAATCCGTTTTCCGACTTCGGAATGAATGTCTCTGCGCCCGCTTCCTGCGCCAGTCGGTCGAAGACGACGTCTGGATTATCGATATCGTGGCCCGTCACGAGGGTGACTTTCGGTTCGATGTGATTGAAGAAACGGAACTCCGGCCGGCTCGGTGATCCGATCATGAAGAGCTGAGCCCGCTGCGAGCGCACAAGATCAATTAACTGATTCAGGCTGAGCCGGCTGTGCTGATCAACACCATCCGTGATCACGATAATGGCTTGCCTCAGACTGCTCGAACTGCGCAGATGACATATAGCGGTCGCAATCGCGTCGTACACCGCCGACCCGACCCCGCCCGCGCCCGGTACGGTCAGTGGACCGGGATTAGAAAGCTGTTTTTGCGTGATCTGTACGAAAGGGCCCGGCCATGCCGTGAAATCCATCGCCCAGATTTCATCCCCGGGCCGCGCGATTTGCATGAAGCGCGCCGCAATTTCGGCCGCTGATCCAAGCCGTCCTTCGCTAGCCATCGAGCTGGACGAGTCAACGAGCACTGCAACCGTTACCGGCCCATTCCCCACATCGAAAAACGCAATCTTTTGTGGCTTGCCATTTTCGAGTACGGTGAAGTCGTGTGCCGCAAGTTCCGGTACATTGCTTCCCTGTTTGCTCTTCACTTGTACGTTGACCGTTTGCAGATCAACTTCGGAGCGTAGGACGGGCTCGCCCGATTGGGATGGGACTCTGCCCTGCGCGCAGAAAAGGGTGCCGCCGAAAGCACGCTGGGGCCAAGCGGCCGCGATTGCTGAAATGCCGAACCAGATCGCCATCAGCAAGCATCGGCCCGAGGAAAAAGGCCGCGACATGGGGCTATTATGTCACAGCCAGCACGGCAGTGACCCCACCAGTTGAAGTCTATTCCTCCATGATAAGGCTTCTGACTTCCATCAAACCGCCATCAATGGACCCAAATTGACGCAAGAAAAGGGACACACAGTCGGCGCACGGGCGAAGCGGCGCTTCCCCGAAATGAGTGAATGGGTTACTTCCGCGCGCCCTCGCCTCTGCTAGCGCCTTGCCGTAAGAGCCAGGCGCATTAGACCGTTGGCGAAACGGTGTCCACAACTCTGATCACGAATCGTAGGAAATCATTCGCGTACTTGGTTTGGAGCCGTCCCTCGCCGACTGGCTAGCGAACAATCCTGTCGTGAAGACTACGGATGAAATTTCAACGCCTCCAAGCGGGGATCGTCCAACTGAAGACGGTACATAATCTGGTTGTAGTTGTAACGCGGTGTGTCCTGCTTCTAATCGCTGAATGACGACGTATATGTGCCTTCGAAGTAGATGATGCGCCCGCCTTGTTCTTGGTCGAAGAACGGGTGTTGAACTACGTTGTAGAAGTTGTAGGCTTTGTGGCTCAGAATCTTCTTCGCCCAACGCCATGGGCTAATAGGTTCATCGGACTCTGAATAGAAAATAGTGCCAATTTTTTCTGCCAACATGATCCACTTTCCGCGGTAAGGGTTCGAGCACGGTCATGGCATCAGCAAAACGAACTCTATGCTTGGCGAAGTTCGTTTTGGCTTTGGCCGGATCTCATTCGTAGCTCACAGTTCTTAGTATATGCACAAGTGTGCATACATGTCTACCCTATGCATTAGGACGCCGGTGGCCTGCCCGTATCGCGTTAGGTGTTGCCACATGAGGCCTCATTACGGCAGGTTTCGATGCGAAGTTGACCTCTAAGCGCGGCGTTTGGAGTTAGCGCACCCTCACGGAGGCAGAAAATGGTCCTTCCTTCCTCCCCCTGGAAGCTCGGAACTCTTCTCTCAGCAGTAGTTTCTTCGATGCTTTTGTTCTCGGCCAACTGTTCCGCTCAGCACCCCAAGGTCCTCGCGCCGCATAGGCCGGTCGCTCCACGCCTTCCGCGGCATAGGGAGTGGGACAAGACGGCTGTGCCGCAATCGCATACAGGGGGGGCTTTGGATGATTGACGCAAACTTCAAAGCCTCGCTGTACATCACGAACGATCTGAGGACCGATGCACTGACCGTCAATCCGGCACTGTATCTCAGCAATGGAGTGCACTACACTCTTGCCCCGATCACACTTGAACCCAGTGGCACAGCAATTGTGGATATTAATCAGGAACTAGCAAAGCAAGGCCTCGCGCCGTACGCCACCCTTTCCGGCTACGTCGAAGTCCGCTACTCATGGCCTTGGCCGGCCATTTGTGCGACTGTACGCAACCTCGACACGGTGCACAGTCTTATTTTCACGCACCCACTTCAGACACCGCCGGACGCGGTCTCCGCCCCAGACACAGACCCTCAAGCTCATCAATCGCGGCGCCTTGAGGGCATGTGGTGGAAACAGGAAGCGAACGTTAGCGGTTTCGTCGGGCTCTCTAACGTTACTGACAAGCCCATCGATGCGACACTGCGAGTATGGGACAGCGGAACCGTGACCTCGAGGATCACAGCGTGACCGTGTCGCCTCACGGAACCAAAATTTTGCAGCTTGCGGAGCTCTTATCCGCCGCGGGATCGGTCGGCGGCCTGCTCCTCACCCACAACGGACCGGAACACGGATTAGCCGTGAACTCAGGGCTTGAAGATCCGGCTACGGGGTATTCGGCGCGTTTGCCCCTCGCTTCTCCGCCCGACGCTTCGGCCAAGATATCCGAATACAATTTCGCCCAACTCGGACTGATGACTGGCGCCGCTGATCCCATGATGAACTTCCCTAATGGTACGGTCTTCACCCCATACGCGGTCGTGCGAAATGTCTCGGGCCAACCTTTTGCGGTGACACCGACTCTTTGGTGGATGCAAGGCAGCGTCGCCCGTTCGGTGCCCCTTCCTCAACTCACGGTGCCGCCGCATGCAACCCAGAATCTGAATGTTCCGGCCCTGTTGGACTTGGCAAACCTAAAGAACTTCAACTGGAGTTTCAATCTGGTCCTCGACACCACAGGGAAGACAGGCGGATTGCTCATTTCCGGTGGTAGCGTCGACCAGAGAAATACGTATGTGTGTGAGGTCGCGCCGCGTGGGACGCTGGAAAGCATCTCGAGGTCTTTTGCATACTGGAGCACCGGGAATGGCGACGACACTATGGTTACCTTTTGGAATCCCGCCGACGAACCCCAGGATTTCTTCTTCACGCTGTTTTTCGCGGGCGGCGGCCATTACAGGTACGCCATTCACCTTGAACCGCGGGCAACCCGGACACTGAATATTTCGGAAGTCGTCAACTCCCAGATTCCCGACGCTGATGGGAACATCATCCCTGCCGGTGCCCACGGCGGCAGCGCACAGATCTCTGGGTCCCAAGGGGAAAATGAACACATTCTGGTCGCCGTCGACGCCGGAGTCTATAACGTTCTGAAGGCAACCTGCGGCCAGGTCTGCGTGACTTGCGACGGGATGACTAGCACGAACATTGTTGTGGACCCACTGGGTGTAGCGATCGGAGGCAGCTACCAGCAGAAGTTCGTAGTACAGTACGATACTGGCTACCAGTATGATCGGACCAGCGGAAGTTCCTGGAGCGGCTCAAGCAACATCACCGTCAGTTCTGGCCTCGTCACGGGAACAGGCGCTGGGCCCTTCAACCTCACTGCCAACGACAACCAATACGAACCGGTGTATACGCCCAACGCGTGCGCTGATCACCCACTCCCCTGCCCGATTGCGACCTCCCAACCAAGTGGCTCTGGATCGGGAACCATTCAAGTGCCAACCTCTTTAGAGGTGCTATCAGACACCACGGTGATCAGTATGAGCTATGCGGCGTGCTCGGACAATGTCTACGGCGCAGAGATAGGCGTACACTACCAAGTCTTGGACCAATTCAATACGCCTTTGATGTGGCCTAACATGGAGCCTCAAGAAAAACTCACCAATTTGGTCGTGAACGGCCAGAGCCAGCCTGACCCGATACCGAATTGGCAGGATATCGGGCCGAGCAGTTATCCTGGAACGTCTCAGTATACCGACAACAACGGCCAATATTGGGATGCTCCAGTCGGCTATTGTTTCAATGTTCCGATCACAATGAGTTTCACTCAGCCGGTATCGGTGCTTCTCTTCGGAACGAGGTACACCCTAAGAACGAACAGTTGGAGTGGACAATCGTCATCTCAGGGCCACGGAAGCATGGGCAACGGTAACGATGTCTCGATGTCGCGATGAAGGCGATCGCGGAGGGTCGAGCGGTTTTAGATTGATGGCGAGGAGGTTTCAGATGCGATATCTCATTTTGCTGCTGTGTACAACCCTCATTTGTGTGGGTCCGGTCGGCGGGCAGATTGAGAGTGACGATCCATACTCGATGACTTTCGTTCAGACAAACCTTCGAATTGCTTCAGCAACTCCTGGGCTCATTGTAGGAGCAGTCGTGAAGAACTGGCAGAGACTGGGCGATGGTGTGTCGATCGCCCTATTAAAGATACTGGACGAGGAAGATTTCAGGAACCCGAAAACAGTGGAAAGTTTTCTACCGTTAATTCGGCAGTCTTTCTCTTATCCTCCGATAGTCTCAGTGGACGTGAACAAGAAACCAAAGGTGACGATGTTCCTCCTTAGACATTTGGAGCAAAACGTTTCTGACGCGCAAACTAGACGTGACATCCAGGAAACTATTCAATATGTGGAGCATCAGACCGCTTCAGTCGGAGCCCCCTAGGCCGGCGTTAGTGTGCGGCGAAAGCGTAGTGGTCCCAAGGAATTCGTCACCACAGATGGCGTATGGTCCCATGCTGCATTCCACGATCAAAAGGCCAGGGAAAGCCGTCATGGGCGGCCTCGCTTTCCTACTTGTGATCGGTACCCGGGGCCCCATGCTAGGTTTAGCGGGCACAGCCCGTGCGCCGCAACCCACTGTCGCAGTCCAGTGGGACAACGCAGCGCTACAAGGTATCCGCGATTCGAAGCTGGGAGCGCCAATGATTTCGCGGGCGCTCGCCATTGTCCACACCTGCATCTATGACGCGTGGGCCGCGTACGACGAGCGCGCGGTCGGTACGCAGTTGGGCGGTGCGGTGCGGCGGCCTGTCGGAGAGCGGACGTTGGCTAACAAGGAACGCGCTATCAGTTTCGCAGCTTACCGTGCATTGGCCGACGTAATGCCATCGGATACGCAGTCCGTGTACACCCTCCTGATGAAGCAACTTGGCTACGATCCCAGCGACAATTCAACTGACATTGAGACGCCAATAGGCGTCGCCAACGTCACCTGCGCCGCCGTCCTCGCGTTTCGCCATCATGATAAATCCAATCAGCTAGGCGATCTTGCCCAGGGTGCCTACTCGGATTGGAGCGGCTACACTCCCGTCAATCCGCCCGGCACGATTCCCGCCCATTTTCCGTTTGTAAAACCGCTGAATCCCAATCGCTGGCAGCCGCTTACGTACACGGACTCGAGCGGCAATCTTGTTCTGCAAAAGTTCGCCGCGGCACACTGGTCCTTCGTAACGCCCTTCGCGATGGCCAAGGGAGAGCAATTCAGATCGCTCGTCGAGTCAGGCCCTGCAAGCTACGAAACGTCCGAATACGAAGAGCAAGCTCAGGAATTGATCGATTTAAGCGCCAACCTCACCGATCGCCAGAAAATGATCGCAGAATATTGGTCGGACGGTCCCGATACCGAACAACCTCCCGGCCATTGGCTCCGCCTCGCCGAATTTGTTTCCACGCGTGACCACCACTCCCTCGACGACGATGCCAAAATGTTCTTCGTCCTGTCCAACGCCATGCTCGACGCAGGCATCGCCGCCTGGGACGCCAAGCGCGCCTATGACTCCGTCCGCCCAGCCACGGCGATACCCTTCCTCTTCCATGATAAAAAGATTCGCGCGTGGGGCGGGCCAGGCAAAGGCACCATCGAAATGGACGGCTCGCAATGGATACCCTCGACGCCGCCGTTTCCGGACTTTGTCTCCGGCCACAGCGCTTACAGCACCGCCGCCGCCCGCATCCTGTCGCTCTGGACCGGCTCGGACCGGTTCGGGGACTCCGCAGAACTTCCCAAGGGCAGCTCCAAAATTGAGCCAGGGATCACGCCGCACGAAACGATAGTCCTCAAGTGGCAGACATTCACGGAAGCCGCCGACGAAGCCGGGATGTCCCGCCGCTACGGCGGCATACATTTCCGGCGAGCCGACCTCACGGGTCGCCTCCTCGGCCGCGCCGTAACCGACTCGGCCTGGGCCAAAGCCCTAACCTACTTCTGTGGAACTCTGGAGCCGCAATCACACGAAGAATCCTCAGCGAATCGCGGTGAGCCATAATCCAACAATGTTTCTTCCAGGCCTGGGACGGGCGAGTGGCCTTAACTCAGATGAGGTTACCGCCTTGCGGTTTGTTTCCTGTAAACGGTTTAGTTCGGTTTGGGGCTCACCGCGGCCTCCAATGAAGTTATATTGTTCATTTCTATATCGTTTCCCCAGGCGAGCGTGAGTTCGCTGTCGGTACCGCCGGAGAGGAGCGATACTTACGGAGCGATGATGCGATAAGTCACCTATACGAATTGAAGCATCGTCAGATCATAGACTTTCGACTTAAGGTATTTACCCTATTGACACACACATTAGAGGAACGCTTAATGGCCGGCAGTAACTCGTACATAGGCTGTGGTTACCGAATACTCTGCCCGATCTGAAAACACAGGGGTTCCGATCATGCGTGAGATCATGGTGGCTACCACGATGAGCTCTCTTTTCGTCGCCTTTTTCACTTTGCTCGCCTCCACTTTTCGAACACGTGCTGCCCTGCAGGCGGAGATCCTCGCACTTCGTCATCAACTCGCGGTTTTTCAAAAGAACGCACCGCGTCGCTTGCGCCTCCACCGTTGCGACCGGCTCTTGTGGGTTGTCTTGTACCGATTCTGGTCCGGTTGGCGGCGATGCCTGCAAATGGTTCAGCCCGACACCGTACTCCGTTGGCACCGCCTAGCTTTCGCCTGGTGTTGGACCAGAAAATCGCACCGCCTTCCCGGAAGACCAGAAGTTTCGGCCAACATTCGTGATTTAATTCGGCGCATGAGCCAAGCCAACCCCTTGTGGGGTGCACCCCGCATTCACGGAGAACTGCTTAAGTTGGGGATTGCCGTGGCGCAATCCGCGGTGGCCAGGTATTTGTCTCGGTCCCGCAAACCCCCTTCCCAGACCTGGCGAATCTTCCTGACAAATCATCTGGCGCAGACCGCGGCCATCGATTTTTTCACCGTGCCAACGGCGACCTTCCGGGTCCTGTTCGTCTTTGTCGTGCTGTCGCATGAGCGACGCCGGGTAGTGCACTTCGGAGTGACGGAACATCCCACGCAGGAGTGGACCATGCAGCAGATGCGGGAAGCGTTTCCCTGGGACCAGGCACCCCGATATGTGCTGCGCGATCGAGATGCCATCTACGGAACAGACTTCGCGGCCATGACCCACGATATGGGAATCAAGGAAGTGCTTACTGCGCCGCGATCCCCCTGGCAAAATCCCTTTGCGGAGCGGTTGGTGGGCTCCATCCGACGCGAGTGCCTGGACCACGTGATCGTGTGGAATGAGAGATCGTTGCGGCGAACGCTGGACAGCTATTTTGCCTACTATCAGCGGTCCCGTACGCATTTAGCCTTGGGCAAAGACGCCCCGGAGTCCAGGGCAGTGGAACCGCCGGAACAGGGGCGCGTGATAGCGATTCCACAGGTCGGGGGATTGCACCACCGATATCAGCGACGCGCCGCTTAGCCGGAGCAAGCCAGTTGCATCGATGTTTGCTTTCCTGGAGCGGAAATGCCGCTTTTCCTTGATCTACCCGACAAACTCTTGTTCATCCATAGCCGGATTCTTTCGCGACACGGACTCCCTGCACTTGGATACACTCGACGACTGGACGAGGCAGAGACTGCAAGTCTTTAGACTCCGATGTGCTTGCCTACAAGGAAAGCGCATCGACGAGATCTGCGATTAGCGTGCCACAAGGATGCTGGTTGATACGAACGGAATTCTCGGTAGGCACAGGTAGCTGACAGGGCGGGGAAAAGTGATACACGTCGTTTTGCGCAAGGTGCACGGACCAAGCGTTTCTTTAAACGGTCCGCAGCATGCGCATTGTACGACTATTGGATTGACTAGTGCGGGCTAACGTCAACATATAAACGCAGCGCCTACGTAGTAAAACCGACATTCGGAGGGGGGACATCCACATTCTTGCAGCCTAGACAATCTTTCAAAAGCTGAAGAAGTCTCCTCCACTCTTCTCGAAGTTTCCCCAGTTGGACCACGAATTCATGGGTTTGGTTCCCGTTATTTATCAGGGTAAAGAGCTTGGACTTGTACGCTCCAGAAACTTGTTTAAATGCCTCTCCTAATAGCACCGAGGACCCGGCCACGACCTGTTCCAGACATTTCTTTACCTTTTCATTGTTTTGCTTGCAATTCTCGAGAGCGGCGTCGATCGCTTTGGCGTTCGCGTGTAGCTTTTTCGCAACTTCTTGGTCGCGAAGGACTAATTGAACGTGTTCTCTTGCGGCGTCCGCCTCCAACTTCTTTATGACCCGCAAAAGCAATTGTCTTCTCTCTTCGGCAACCAAAAACCCGAGAGCTAGAATCCCGGCACCTATGAGTTCCGCCAGTGAAACTCCCGCCACAAGAAGGCGGAACAGGTCCGTGTCCTGCGCTGCGTCGCTGGCAGCCAATACCGGCAGCCCGGTTATCCCAGCTGCGAAAATCAGGTGAGCCGGACCCGCCGAACTGGTTTTTGCGCCTGAAGGCTGAGGTAGCCCGACATCGGCAACCAGCTCAGTCAATGATCTCTGTAAGGATTGAAGTCCTGGCTGGAGCGCCAAGCCCAGTGATCGTATGGCCGGTGAAGGACTCCGTGAGACAAGGAGTCCAGCATCGATATACTGCTGCATAGCGAAAGCCGCCGATCTGACTTTTGCTTCTACATCAACCATCTCCTTATCGAGCGCTGCGACAGTCATCTTGCCGACGATATTGTCAGCCTGATTCTGGTAGCTGAAGTTTATGATTTTCCGTTTCTTCTTATACGCCAGGACTGCCGCTGCCGTAGATTGACCGTATCGCTTCGCGGAGACTTCGGCAGGGTCGATTGCCAGCGATTCCAGTACCAGCAGGGCCGTCTGGATTCTGCCTACGTGATCCCCAGTCGTGCCCTGCGTGATGTGGGCGGAATCATGGGTTAGACAGGCTTGGAGTTTTGAATCATTCCTAAAGAGTGCCGAGGCCAGAGGCATTGGGACCTCTCTTTCCAACATGCTTCAACTCATCCTGTCGCTTTGAAAGCCATCCCGTTAGACTCCTCGATAACGGAATCATTGTAGATATAGTGATGGCGGGAAGCCTTTCGTTTCAGATGATCGAATTGGGAACTGGCGACCAACATCCGATTACCCGACGCAATATAAAAGGGCACCCCTTTTATATTGCGTCGTAATCGGACATCTCTAACAATGTCGGGTTTCGGCGGCGGGAGTTGAGCCAGTTTAGCCGAACCTTTGTAACGGAAGGAGTTTCCGGCGAAGCACGTTCGAGTCCCAGCCATCTGCGGTACGCGGCAAGATAGCGTCCACCAAAGATGCGAGACGACAGGATCACGTCGGCCGCCGCGACCTCGTACTCGGCACCATCGGTGCGACGGCACCGAGCGGTCAGTCCGCGGCGTACGTTCCCGTCATAGCCAAACGCGATGAGCGAAACTGGCTCGCCGATGACAAAGGCGTCGCATGGGACGACGAGGTCATGAGCGAGCGCTTGACGGAACGCGCACAGTTGCTCGTGCTGGCTGTGCCCGGCTGTCGTTATCGTCTCGACCAGTTCGTCGAGCTTGGCGAACGTCTCAGAATTGCTCGGTGACTCCTGCATGGTTGACGTCTCCGGATCACTTGTTTCGTGTGGCCTTCGCAGCGGCTATGCCCCCATCTTTCTCGCTTCAACGGGACGCCGCGCGAGAGGGCGCGCTGTGGGGACTGGGGGCGCTCACGTTGTTGCTTGCTGCACTGCGCCTGACAGGAAGTTTTTATTGGGGACACCTTGTATTGCACGGCCCGGACGCCTGGCGCTGGGGCGTGGGTTGGGCCATTGGCTTCATCGCACTCGCATTATTTGAAGAGTACTCGATGCGAGGGTACCCTCTGTTCACGCTAACCACGGGCATGGGGTTCTGGCCATCGGCGGTCTTGCTTTCTGCGGTCTTCGGGCTGGGACACGCATTCAATCCAGGAGAGACCAAGATCGCCGTCGCCGGCACGGTTCTAGTCGCGCTGTTCTGGTGCTTCAGCCTTCTCCGCACCGGCAGCTTGTGGTTTGCCGTCGGAATGCATGCGGCTTGGAATTGGGGACAATCCTTCCTCTATGGCGTGCCCAACAGCGGTCATCCAGCAGTCGGTGCACTGATGCACCCGTCCATCAGCGGATCAGAATGGATCAACGGCGGCAGTGCGGGCCCTGAAGGCAGCGTGTTGGACCTGCCGCTCACTCTCCTGTTATGGGTGATGCTAGCAGCGCGTTTTCCTCGAGTGGCAAGCTGCGAGGCAGTGCACCATGACTCGCCACAAATTCATCACCAAAACTAAGCCTTTCTGAAGCTGTCTTGCGGTCGTGTGCGGAATCTCTTCTCGTTCAACGTCGGTTACGAGGTCCTCCCCGATGCAAGCGGGCGTAATAATCGGCAACTCTTCCCTAATCTGAATCTGGAAGAGTACTCGTCACTCACCAGAAAACGTGCCTCCGACTATTGCATGCTAGCAAGGGCGGGTGTACATTATCGTCCAGTCAGAATGTAATTCCCGGCTGCTAGGTCTCGGGCCTCGGCGCAGCAAAATCCCACCTCCATTCGACGGGCCGGGAACCACACGAAAGGACAGAGTCCATGCCCAATTTTTCAGGCTCTTTCTCCGGAAACATCCGCACGCAAACGATCATTTCGGTCCCAGACAAACCTGACCATTTTCTCAGTCTCGCTGAAGTCTCTGGCACGCAGAAAGCCACAGATCCTAAATGGAACAACTCCGCGATCAACTATTGGGCCACTACAGACGCGGTTGGCGCTCAGGGCATCCAACGAGGCTATTTTGTGAACGACCACGGCTCGGCAGGCCTCGACCGCGGCACTTTCGAAGGTAGCGTCTCAGTTGTGGCCGGACAACCCGTCGTCGAAGGCAAGTGGCAATACACCGGCGGCGAAGGCAGTTTCGCCGGCATCACCGGTGGTGGGACATTCAAAACGAAGCTTACCTCGGTAACAACTCTCGAAGCCACCTGGGAGGGTGCATACGAACTGGCTGGTGCCCGGGCCAAGGCTGTTTAACGCAGAGCAATTGCTCTCCTTCTCGCGAGGCCGGTGCTTCACGTTCCGGCCCCGCCGCGTTACTGAATTTGTAGGGCGGAATTCATCCCCGAGCCATTTCGGTTCTGGACAGATGGTCGGCATAACCGGAAGTTATTCTGAAATGGGGTCTGAGGAATTCAGTAACTCGGCCAAATCTGGGCGCAATAAAGGGACGATAAAGAGGTGGACATCTAGCTCCTCAAAACTCACCGAAGCCAAGGTGCCAAGGTGCAATGCGAGAAAGAGGCGTCTGCGATAGATTCGCGCACGCAGAAATAGTCATCCGCGTTGCACAAATCGTTGCACAAAAACCGCCCGACCATGCCCAACGAACCCAACGGGTGCTGTCACGGCAGAGGTCGCGAGTTCGAGTCTCGTCGTCCCCGCCATATTTTTCAATCACTTGCGGGTTTTGCGTGTCCGAACCGTTGCACAACTGTTGCCTAAGCCGAGGTCCATATTACCGATGAAGTAACATATAGATGAGGATCGGGATTTCGTCTTGCACTCACCAAGTCAATCCTTCGTGCTCTCCGCGAGGAAGGGTTGTGAAAGGGACTCGATGACATCGTCCAGGTCTTCGCCCAGAGCAGAGCTTTCGCCCTCCAGGGCTTTGAAGTGAACGGTCACTTTGATGTAGGGACAATCCTTGTAAACGTAGGTTCGCTCTGTTCGAGTGGAAAGTCCGCCTTCCGCTGTAAAAACCGTGAGCAAGTCCTTCCTTTTCATGCCGGGTCTGATCTGGTTAATTTGACGCAAGACTCTCCCAATCCACTGCATTCGCTCTTGCGTAAACTCAGCACTCATGGGAACGGACTCGGCCTGGATTTGCCCTTCACTTTTGGCCCATTGGGGAAGAAGGCTTTCGTCTGATGGTTGGGCGAGTTTTTCGATCACGCGAGCCGTTACTGAATCGTAGAGCGCATATGTTGCTGGAGCATCAACCGACCCAAAGGAAACTGCCACTTGTTCACCGTCTTTCCAGAACCGCCAGTCACCAATCGGTGCTCCAGGTTCAATGATTACCTTGTGGCCGCCTTTGCGATAGATTTCCAATTGTAAGGACGGCAGAGTGTTGCCGAGTGTAGGATCTTGCATAACTCTGCAGCCGAACGTCTGTTGATCGATGGCCTCTCGGAGTTCAGAGCAACGGCTCGCGTTGCCCATCCAGATTAGCTTGCCTTGATCGGAGCTTACGTAGACATTTCCCTCAGCATCCAACTGTGCCTGCTTATTGTATTCGAGCTGTTGCTGTTTCGGTTGGCCCCGAGTTGAGGTAACAGCGAGGCTGACCAGGAAGGTGGCGAAGACTAATTTGCTCATGGTTGCCTTTCTTCCTTTCTTTTCTTGACATCGGTCCGAGGCTAGCATGACCGCCTGAGTAAACCAAGATTTCGAAACATGATTCGCGCTAACTCTGACAACTCGTCTTAGAACGATTGTGAGGGCTTTGGAACATCCTTGGACCAAAACCCTCAGTTTGTGGGGCGATTTTCAGCAACTTCCAGGTGTAAAGGCAATCGAATCATGAGTTAGAAAAAATCCTCGCGTCGTTCCTCGCACGATCCCTTTGGCTATACTTTAACTTTTTCCGCGAGCCGCCTACACAATCAAACGACTTTAGACCGCGAGGGCGCAGGGGTCTCAACTATCTGTCGCGTCGGCGTACGCGTCCAGACGACACGATTCTGATTCAGCACTTGATTGCGATATCTCTGCCACCCAGCGTGCCCGCCAGAGAGCAAGGCCTCAAGTTCTGCCGGTGACTCGCAAACAACAGGCTCTGGACCGTCCTGAGCCAAGCCTGAAGGCAGCTGCACCTTCTGTTCTGGTGACGAAAGAATCGGCACAAAATCTTCCATCGCGGGAAGAATCACCATGTCGCCAGCCTTTGCAATCTCCAAAATAAAGCTTACCAAGTGAGGACTCATACCCCGAATGTGAAATGCACAACCAGTGAATTTGGCTGCCCCGTCGAGACCTTTGGCTGACAACTCGACGAGCAGCGGAAGAGTCGGTAACTGCAAACGACCCGGGCAATTTTGGCTTGGGTCCCTCAACCTTGGGGCCGGAGGAGAGGATCCTAGGGCCAAGCCGCTCGCCTTTCGCAGTTTCCGCGCGCCACCTTGACACGGTCTCGACATAGTCGCCTCCCATTTCGCGAACGCCGGTAATTCCGTTAGCGATGTAGAGGGTAAGCCAGGCCTCATTGTCCGAAAGTAAGGCCGGTGTTCCGCGTGCATGGACGTGCATGTCCCACAGGCTGGGGATCATGTACTTTCCTTTGGCATCGATAACCTTTGCGCCGCCGGCTAGCTTCAACTTCCCAAATTTCTCAATCCCCCAATGCGGTCGCCTTTAACAAGGACGGTTTGCTCTGGCAAAGCGGGCCGCCCGGTCGCGTCGATGACAGTTACATGAGTGAAGGCGAGAACATCACTTTCTGACACTCCGCCGCTCAGTCGCCTGGCAGGTCGAGATGAGACACGAGACTTATGGTTCCGACAGCTAGGGAATTCACCAGGAACTATCGGCGTGTCATCGCTATACGCTCTCCTTCGGCGTGGTGCTGCCGTCCGCGATCAGTGACTTGTCTGCGCGTCAAGGATCAACTTCACCAGATGACCGAATTGTGCCCGGTTCTGACTGGCTGGCGACGCTCGGTTCGCAATCTCCGTAATGGTCTTGGCATCTTTGACCGGAGGATCGTTGTCCGTGCGATGCACGATGACCATGTCCAGGGTTGGAATAATGAAAATGTAATGAGCCCCGTTTCCCCGCGCGGAATAGATTCCGGGAAGCGAGACTTCCGGGAAATGAACACCGCCGTAATCCACCCACCAAAGATACTCA
>Ga0210384_10001295_pt1 | contig 34551 bp, 37 predicted proteins | sample IncBWH2MmetaG_FD_160574 | JGI IMG/M metagenome (GOLD analysis project Ga0210384, IMG submission 160574) | Forest soil microbial communities from Barre Woods Harvard Forest LTER site, Petersham, Massachusetts, United States - Inc-BW-H-2-M | ecosystem: Environmental > Terrestrial > Soil >...
TTCCTGATCGGCCGTCGGGAATTGCACGCCAGCATTCCAGTTCGGCCAGGTCACGCCGAAACGCCAGGCGGCAAAATTTTTCTGATCGAAATATTGCGGGGTGTAGGTGATCGGTTCGCAGCTCCAATTCGCGCGACCGACGCGCGGGCCGTCCCAGAGGTAGACGGGATATCCCTTGCGCAGGAAAATGCTCTTGTAGCCTTCGCCGCCGTCCCAGCGGTTCTCCCACACCTTGGTGCTGGAAGAGTGCCACATGATGAGGCCGACGCTGCGCCGCTTCGCGGGGATGAAATACTCGACATAACCGTGGTCGCAGGAGAGCGTCTGACCGGGATCGGCGGGGTTCGTAATGACCTTGCCGCCGACTTCATACGCGCCTGTCGACTCCAGAACGATCGGAGGCTTTGACGCGTCGCCGGCGACGGCCGCATAGCCCGGTGCGGCAAACAGCAGAACCGCGGCACACCGCTTCAGCTGTTTCCAATCTCTTGCACCGCGCACGCTCATCTCCGCCTCCCCTACGCCCTTCGCTTACGACGCAGGCTGCGGATGCTTCGAATCTGCTGATGGTGGGGCGGCGAAATCAAAGCCCGCACTCGGCGGCGAGCGCCATGCTGCCAGCATGATGATGGCGCTCAGCGACAGCAAAGCGAGGCCCATCGACGGAACGATCATCGCGGCAAGCGCACTGCCGGACCAATGCGCGACCCAGGGCATCACGTTCTGCGACAGGAAACCGCCGAGGCTGCCGAGTGTCGTGATGGCCGCCATGGCGGCTGCGGCATGGGCGCCCTTGAAGATCTGCGACGGCAGATACCAGAAGCAGGGAAACATCAAGGAGATGCAGGGCGTGCCGAGCACGAAGGCGACGTAGCGCATCCAGTTCTCGGGAAGCACCGTCGACATCAGGAAGGCCGCCGAGCCGGTGAGCGCGATCAGCGCCATGCCGATGAGCACGCTGCGATGCTCGCGCAGGTGCCGCGGGAGCCACATCAAGGTCAGCGCCACCGCCGCCCAGGGCAGAGAATTCAGCAAGCCGTTCTGCGTCGACGTCGCGCCGAATCCTTTCACCACCGTGGGCAGCCAGTAGATCACGCAATAGAGCGATAGCGTGATCATCGAGTAGACGGCCGAGAAGGCCCACACCCGCCAGTCCAGCAGCACCCGCAGCGGATTGGTATGCAGCGTTTGCGAGATTTCGCCGCGCGCGAGCTCACTGGCGAGCCAGGACTTCTCCCGCTCGTTGATGAACCGCGCGTCCTGCGGCCCGTTGGGCAGATATGTCACGATCAGCGCAAACAGCACGACCGCCGGAAAGCCGGTCGCGATGAACACCCATTGCCAGCCGCCGAGGCCGACCACGCCATCAAGATTGAGCAATAGCCCACCGAACAGCGAGCCGAACATGTTGCCGAGCGGGCTGCCGATCGTCATCAGCGCAAGCGCCTGCACGCGATAGCGCTTGGGAAACCACAGCGTCAGATAATAGATGATGCCGGGATAGGCGCCGGCTTCCGCAGCGCCAATCAGAAAGCGCAACCCGGCGAAGAGCGAGCCGGAGAAGGTGAAGCCGAGCAGGACGGTGAGCAGCCCCCATGTCAGCAGGATGCGCGCGAACCAGAACCGGGCGCCAAACCGGTGCGCGGCGAGCGCACTCGGCACCTCGAATATCAGCGAGCCGATGAAGAACAGCGACGAGGCGAGGCCATAGGCGGTCTCCGACATGCCGAGGCCAGAGACCATCTGCAGCTTGGCGTAGCTGACGTTGGAGCGGTCGATCACCGACAACATCATGAAGGCCACCATCAGTGGCATGATCCGCCACATGATGCGGTACATCAGCGCGTCGCCATCGCGATCGGCGTGGTCCATGGTCACCTCCCCTGCTCTCACCCAGTTCTGGTCGGAACGCGCGCCGCTTGTCGCGGTCTTTACGCGCTTACGCTTGCCTGGCTCAGGCGGCGTTCTGCGCCGCAGACTGCATCACCGGAAGGTTCAGGAACCCCGCGGCGTTGTCACTGATCAGCTTCCTGATCGAGGCACGCGGCATCTGCAGATCGAGCAGGATCTGCGTGACACTGCGGAAGCCGTCGACCGGGCGCTGCGAATGCTGCAGCCCGAGATCGGAGGACAGGATGGTGTTGTCCACGCCGGCCACTTCGATCAGATGCGCGAGATCATCGGGGCTGTACTTCAGCGACTTGCCCTCGATGAACATGCAGATCGAGTGCTCCATCTTGACGCCGCGCGCGACGAGCTGACGGATATCGGTGTCGTTGCAGCCGACGATGTAGGTCGGATGGTTGACCATCATCTTCTTGACGCCGCGCCGCGCCGCCTCGTCGAACAGGATATGCAGCTCGCTGGCAGGCAAATGGCCGCCGGCCAGGATGATGTCGGCTTCCGCGATGAGATCGATGACCTTCCTGGTGTCGTCCGTGAGCTTGCCGTTCGCATCCAGCGCAGACAGCGGAATGGGATTGAGCATCTTCTTCGAGGTCTTCGGGAAGGTCGAGTTTCCCCTCGACAGCACCTCGATGTGATTGGCCGCCGACAACGTCGGCATCCAGACGATCTTGCCACCGAGCTTGATTGCATGGTCGACCGCATGCGGGTTGATGCCGCCCGACGCATTGTTCAGCGCGATTCCGGAGTAAAGCTTCACATTGGTTTCGGGGAACAGCTTCTCGAGCAGGATGGCGTGCGCCATGCCGCCATAGAAGTGATCCTTGTAGAGCACGGCGCGGAATTTCGCGGCCGCCGCATCCATCAACTCCTCATGGTGATCGAGGATGCGCGGCATCGCCGCCGGACCGCTATGGCAATGCAGATCGATCGCGCCGACCAGGAGTTCGTCGACTTCGGCCGCACGCGAGAGCGGCGGCAGCGGCACGGTGATCGGGTAGACTTTGCTGTTGTCGGCCATGGCCGGGGCCCTTTCTATTGAAGTCTTGTCAGGCGGCGGACTTGCCGGCGATCGGCGCGGGCATCGGATAGTCGGCCTCGTTCAGCACCCAGCCCGGCTTCTCCGAAAAATCCACCCGCGGCGGGCAGAACACGTCGACGAGGATGTTGAGCTTGGGATCCATGGCCTGCGAGGTGTGGATGGCCGGCGGCGGGATCACGGCGATGGACGGCGATCCGCAGCGCTCGTGATCGTCATTGCGCCACTGGCCCATATCGGTCGTCCACGGCCAGCGCATGTGGTGGATGAAGGTGCCGGCCAGCGCCAGCGAGCATTGCTCGAAATCGTCATGGTGGTGCGGCGACATCTTGGTGGTGTCGCGCGGCCCGTTCTTCGGCTCGAGGAAATTCACCATGAAGGTCGAGCAGCGGAAGATACGGCCGAACCGGCCCGGCGTCACCGCGACGTCGAGACTGTAGCTGCGGATCTTGCGGCCACCGGTCGCCTCCGGCCACGGCTCGAACGGCGGCAGGTTGGGATGCGCCGCGGCGTAGGACGCAGCGTTGGAGCACAACCGATTGAGATCTTCCGATCGCGTCGTCATCATGCGCACGACCTCGGCCGCGCCGAGCAAGGTCACGGAGCTTGCACCTGCCGGAACAAAGGTGATGGAGTGGCCGCTGACGGTGACGCGTTCGTGGCCCCACGCGATCTCAGCGCCCGCACCGGGATCGGGCAGTAGCACGACATATTCGTCGGGCTGGTTGGTGCGGCTCAGCACGCCGCCCTTCTCCGCATCGCTGTAGGCGATGATGAAATTCTGGCCGCGGGCGTACCAGGTGCGCGCGCCGTTCTGATCCTCGGCCGGCATCTGCTCGTAGAACTTCGCATACTCCGCGCCGGCAAAATGCGTGGCGGCGGGCTTTGCGCCGGCGGTCGCGGCTGCGAGCGCCGCGCGGGGATCAGTGCTGTGATACATGGGAGCTTTCCGTGGTTTGAACGAGGGATTTGAAATCGGTGAGCGTTTGCGCCGCCGCCCGGCGCAAGAAACTCTGGTCCGACGCGATGATGAAGGCGCTGGCGCCGATGTCGGCGAAGCTCTTGGCTTCCGCGGCATTCGCGACCATCACGCAGACGGGTTTTGCGGCTTTCCTTGCGGCAGCAATCACACGTGTGACCGCGTCCTTCACCGACGCATCGGCGGACGACTTGGCGCCGAGCGCGACGGTGAGATCGCCGCGACCGATGAAGAGCCCGTGGATGCCATCGACCGCCGCAATGGCGTCGATATGATCCAGCGCTTCCGGGTCCTCGATCATCGCGATGGTGCAGACCGACGCATCCTGCTCTTCGACATAGGTCCACATTGGTGTTGCGCCATACCCGCCGGCACGGGGCGAGCCGGAATAGCCGCGTCGCCCGCCGCGATATCGCGCGGCTGCTGCGACCGCGCGCGCCTTCTCCACCGACGCGACATGCGGCACCAGCACGCCGCTCGCGCCGCAGTCGAGACACGACAATATCTTGGCCGGATCATCCGACGACACCCGCACGATGCCGGCGAGATTGCTCGCGCGTGCGGCGAGCAGCACGACATCCGTGGTCTCGCGATCGAACGGCGCATGCTCCTCGTCGATCACGACGAAATCATAGCCGAGCGCGCCGATGATCTCGGTCGCGTGCGTGGTCGGGGTCTTGATGAAGGAGCCGACGACGGTCTGCCGCGCCGAGAAGCGGCGACGAAACGATGAATAATGCGGCCTGACGATGTCTCCGGACACGGCACTCCTCCCCGGCCATCTGCTTCAGGGCCGCGAGAAAGCGGCGTGCGGCGTGGCGTCTTGCAAAAACCATTGCAGGGCGCGGGCGGATCGGCCATCACTAATCCGCAGCGTTCCACCAGGTGGAATTCCCTTCCCATGCCATTGAAATCCGATACCGTCGAAGCCGCCGCCCGCACGCTTCTCTTGCTGGAGGAGCTCAATCGCCACCGCGTTGCCTCAATCGATCGCCTGCACAGGGCCACAAGGCTGCCGAAATCGACCGTGGTGCGGCTGATGAAGTCGCTGTGCGCGATGGGCTATGCGGCGAACGACCGCAGGCAGGGCGGCTATGCCGTCGCCTCTCGCGTGAAATCGCTGAGCAACGGCTTTCACGGCGATCCGCTGGTGGTGGAGGCTGCGCGAGCCTGGGCGATCGCCTTCACGCGGCAATATCAATGGCCGATCGCGATCGCCGTCCTCGACCGGAATGCCGTCGTGGTCCGCTTCAGCACCATTCCCGATAGCCCGGTCTCGCCGTTTCACGGCACGCTGAACATGCGCCTTTCCCTGCTCGGGCGCGCGCTGGGGCGCGCCTACCTCGCCTTCTGTCCTGTCAGCGAGCGATCGATGCTGCTCGACATGCTGACAAGGTCGCAAGCCGCGGAAGACAGGCTCGCCAGCGAGCGCAAACGCGCGCTGTCGCTGCTGGCCGCGATCCGCAAGCAGGGCTTTGCCGAACGTGATCCAGTGGTCGAACCGCGCTCCTCGAACACGATCGCGGTGCCCGTCGTCGCGGGCGAGCGCGTGCTGGCGACCGTCGGCATGACCTACTTCACGTCGGCACTCGATCGCGCGGAGATCCTCCGCCATGTGCCGCTGGTACAGGCACTCGCGGATAACATCACGGCGAGCGTGTCATCGTTGCAGCAGCCTTGATCCGCTGCGCGGGCGCAGTTGACGTGTCATACAGCAAGAGAGAAATGGAGACGTCTCCGCGATCTCGCGGCAGGATCTGCCCGAGCTTTGCGTTGGTCTCGCCCCTCGAAAGCAGAGGGCGCAGGGAATGCCGGATGCTTGGCGCACCCGCAGCCGCGCGTGCATTGGTAGAAAGCACACGCGTTAGTCACCGCAGGCTTGCCGGAACAGTCCGGCACTCCCTGCGCGACGGTTTACAGGCTTATTCCGCGCTCTCCCCGGAGTGCCGGGCTTGTTAGCCTCCGTCGCCTTGCGCGGCGTATCGGACCGAAGGGCCGATATCGCCAACACGCAAGACTTGACACCAGCGTCGGGGTGCCAGGACCACACGGCTTTGCCGTCCGCGCATGCCGCGCTCGTCTCGTGCAGCCAGCACGTCCATCGCATCCCGCGCCCACGTCCGTGACGATCGCGAAACGCCCCTCTGAGGAACGGGACGGCTAAGACATACACCCGATTTGCGCTTCTGAAAAAGCGAAATATTTTCGTCAAAGGGGATTGACACGATTTCGGAAAATCAGCCCGTCGGGCAAATCAGTTCACCGCCTTGGCCTTCAGGACAGTGCACGAGACGTGGCACAACGCCCTCGGACTCGCCGGGATAGGAACCGATAGGGGCACCACCGGTTAGCCCCGATGATTTCCTCTCAGAAACGGTGCAGCACCATGGACAAGGATCGAATTGCAGGCTCGGCGAAGGACTTCGCCGGTAAAGTTGAGGGCACCGTCGGCGGTATCGCCGGCGATGCAGGGACCCAGGCCGCCGGCCGGGCTCGCGAGGCGGCGGGCACGGCGCAAAACCTTTACGGCCAGGCCAAGGACGCCGTACGCGGCGCGTCCGACGCTGCCGTCGGTTATGCCCAGGATGCTTATGACAACAGCGGCGACACGTTCCGTGACGGTTCGCAAGCCATTGCGAAGAAGGTGCAGGAAAACCCGCTCGGCGCCGTGTTGATCGCGGGCGGAATCGGCTTTGCGCTGGCATTGTTGATGTCGCGCCAGCCGCGCCGCACGCCGCGCTCGCGCTATTACGGTTGAGACGTCGGTCACGTGGTGTTTGCTGCCTCGGAGATATGAACCCGGGAGATGAATCGTGAATGATGAACCCTCATTGGTCCCGCACGTCTACGAGGGACTCGATCCTGTGCCAGAACCCAAATCTGCCATCACGGAAGTTTCCGACGCCGTAAGAGGCACCGTCAATCGCGTGAGCGGTGCGATCGAGGCGGGCCGGAGGCCGGGAATGCCGCTGAGCGTGCTGAGCAATATCGCCCGCGAAGCACCTCTCGGCTCGCTTCTGATCGCATTCCTGCTGGGCGTTGCCATCGCACGGCGCCGATGATGATCAAAGCGGTCTCGTCGCGGCGGATTGCTGCGGTTTCTTCGCCGGCCGTCCGATTGTTGGGAACGTTGCAGGGGTGCGGCGGGTTCGTGCTGACTGGGAGCTGACAACCAACGAGGTTTTTCATGGCCAAAGACGAACATAACAAGGCCGCCGAGCATCACGAGAACGCGGCCAAGTCCCATCGCGCGGCCGCCGAACATCACGGCAAGGGCGATCACGCCAAGGGCCGCGAGCACGCCGGCAGTGCCAAACAGCACTCGCAGACGGCAAACCAGCATAGCGACCAGGCTCATTCGAAGAGCCAGCAGCAGAAATAGTCGGACGCGAAAGGCCCGGGGTCATCCCTGGGCCTTTCGCATCGATGCATGCCGCGCATTGGAGCAGCGCGGGACGGCTCCTGCTTTTCCAGACGGACGATTTCTCCGCCTCAGATGAGAGAGAGATGGCTCAACCCTTCCGCGCACGCCTCCTCGAAGTGACGGTGACGGCTCAACAGCCGACCCTCTGGAAGTGGGACATTTCCGAGCGTGGTGTTGAGATCATGTATGGCTTCGAGACGTCGCGCGAAACCGCCCAGATCCGGGGCGACAACGCCTTGTTCATGCTGCTGTCGGAACGCCCATCGTAAACATTCGCGCTTCGCGCCCCAGGCAACTCACTGCCGGTTACCATGGTGGGGATGCGGCGGCGAAATGTTCATTGCTACGCTTGGACCGGCGACATCGCCCGCAACCAACAACCCGATCAGGACCACCGCCGCACACAGGCTGGCTGCGATCAGGCCAAAGAACAGAAGGTTCGGGCGGTCGTTTGACATTTCAGGCTCCTGACCGACAACGCCGTGCAGGTGCAAACGTTGCAGGGCTCTTTCCGTCGCGACGACGATCCGCTCTTCGGCACGAGACGGAACTTAGTTCATAACGGGCAGTTCCCTCCTTGAAGTCATAACCGAAGGAGACTTCCATGGAATTGATCCTCATCATCATTGTGCTGGTGTTGTTGTTCGGCGGCGGCGGATATTGGGGACGCCGGCGCGGTCACTGGTAGGAGATCGGTCCAGCGTGCAGGTTCGCGATCGTCGATCGAAACCGTGCAGGTCCGTGGGGATCGTCCCCGTTTTGCTTCTGCTGTCCGGCTGTGGCGGGGCCGATCCCGACTGCAACTCCGCGGACACCCGTGATTCGGTGATCAAGACTGTCTCCGGCGACAGCAACAATGCGCTCGTCGACTACACCGTCAAAATTCGGACGCCCTCAAGAAAAAGTTAGACGCTGCGAGCAGCGAAGCCGACAAATCCGCGATATCGGCGAAAGCCCGGCAAAGTGCCGTGTATCGATTGGGCGATGCCATCACCACCAATTCAAAGAGCAGGGACAAGCGAACCGTGACATGCAGCGGCATGATGATCACGACGGTGGAAGGCGACATCGCGCAGAAGCAGGTGGATTTCAGGGTAGAACAGACACCGGACGGGCAGCACTCTGTTTCAGTCAACCCCCTTCAATTCGACCCGAACGGAGCACAACAATGATTTGCGCTTCCGAGCGGTCAGGGCCCGGCTCCGGGCCCTGACCTTCCCTCATCAATCCTCGTCATCCTCTTCGTCGTCTTCTTCCTCGTCGCTGTCGCCGGTCTCCCCGCCGGTATGTTCGAGGCCGTCAGCCTCGAAGGCATGGCCATTTTCAACGATCCACTCGATGTCCGAATAGACATGATCGATCGGCTCACCTTCGGCCTGGCTGGCGTCCATTTGCTCCATGCCCGCAAATTCTTCCGGCTCGGCGTGCTTGCGAACGAACTCGTGCAGCGCCTTCTCGTCGTGCACCTCAAAGTGCATCGTGTGGTAGATTCTTCTCATGACGTCCTCGCGGGCTCGGGGCGGGCCCATCGCCGGCCCCGGGGCGTGGAGGTTATAGGTCCTTTTCGGCAAGCTTGTGAAACCCGCCGGGCACGAAACGGGAATATCCGTCGATATCGGGCAATCCCGGCAAGGCCGGTTAAGCTTGACTGGTTAGGTTAAAACGAAGCGGCGATTGAACCGACTTCGTGCCGTCACCTATCGTTTCGGCTGCCGAACGTCCTGGCCAGCGACCCCAAAGGGGTAGCGGCCGGATTGCAGATATGCGGCATGGTCCGCTGGAATTTTTCAATCCTTCCGGCGGTCCCTTTTGATTGAGCATGATCTCCGCGCAAACGCTACGCGTTTGTCGCGAGGGAAAACCGGTTGCCACTTTTCCGGATCATGCTCCTGCCGCGGACGGAGTGATGGAATGAGCGAACTTCAGGGCCTGACGGACGACAGTATTCGCAGGCTTTACAACAGCATCCGGGACCAGGTCGCCAAGGACGCGCAGTCCGGCAGCCCGCACCGCTTCATGGGCGATACTGCCAAGCAACAGGCCGAGCGGCTTCGCGAGGAAATGGACCGGCGTCGCCTGAAGTTCACGCCGATCGAGTGGTAGTGCGCCGAATAAAGCGATGGTTATTAGCTGAATCAGGACTTGCTTCACCTCGCCCCGCTTACGCGGGTGAGGAATTCCAAGCTGGCTGGACCGTTAAACAACGTCTGTGGCAGTTGCGCCACGACGCTCCTCCGGCGCGGCGTCGTCACAATTTGCAACGCCAGTACCTGTGATTGTTCATGGTGAACCAGGTCCGGCCGCGCGCGCAGATGTCGCGATGGCGGTGATGTTCTTCGTCGGCCTGCCGCAGATCGTCCTCGGTCGCGAGCTGGGGTTGCGGCTCCGGCTTGGGCTCGACCGGCGTGGGCGCGACTGGCGCCGCGTTCGCCACCGCGTTCGGCAGCGAGCCGAACAAGGGCAGACGGTCGCCCTTCCCGCGCGACGTCCAGCGCGTGGCAAAATCGTTCTCGGTGAAATCGTCTTTGCTGAAATGATCCTGGGTATTCTGGACGCTCGTCCGCGGCGACTCGTGGCGCGCGTTGCGGAAGCTCGCGCTCGCCGCAACCAGAATGACCGAACAAACCGCTGCCGCAGCAGCAACAATAAAAATTCTAGTCCTTAACATCTCGACTCCGACCCCAGCCCATCGTGGTCGGTTTGGTGATGCAGCCGAAAGCCTAAACCGGTTCCAGGCAGGAGCACAATATAAAAAAACGCCGCAAATGGCTGAGATTGCAGGATTTTTATATCAAAATTCGGAAAAACCACCGATTCGGTCAATCAGCAGGAGACACAACCGCCGTTCGGAATTTCGAGACTCAGCGCGATCACAGGTCCTTTTCGGCGAGCTTGCGGAAATCGTCGGGCACGGAACGGGAGATACCCAGCACCGTCGAGCCGTAGCCGATCGCTTCCCATCCGAAGCGATCGCGGATCTTGTCGACGGCGCGGTCGGCCTCCGAGCGGGCGAGCCCCATCCTGGAGCCAGGGCGACGGGCTTCATCCGCAAGACCAAGCGGCAGCTCCAGCGCCAGATCCCAGTGCTCTTCCAGATGCGACACGGAGATCGCCAGCAGCGAGATGGTTTTCTCTTGCGGGTAATCCCGAAGGATGGCGCGCACCAGTTCCTCGGCGAGGCGAGCGAGGATCACGGTCGCGGAGATCGGGGCTGCGAGCGTCACTGAGCGCGTGACGGCGCTCATGTCGGCGAAGCGAACGCGCACTGTCACGGTCCGGCCTGGCCGCGACTTCGCGCGAAGCCGTGTCGCGATGCGATCGGCGAGATGAAGCAGGGTTGGCCGAAAGACGCGCTCCACGGCAGGCTTCCGCCCGAGCGCCGACTGCGCCCCGGCCGATCGCGCGCGATGGTGCGTCCTGATCCGCCTCGCATCGCGATTCCACGCCAGGCTTGCCAGTTTTTCTCCGGCCGCCGGACCGAGTAACCGCTCGAGCGACTCGCCTCGCGTGTTGGCGAGCTGCCCGATCGTCTCCACGCCGATCGCGGCCAGCCGCGCTTTCGTCACCGGGCCCACGCCCCACATCAACTCGACATTCAGCCCGTGCAGAAAGTCCAGCTCGCGCGCGGGATCGACCACCACGAGCCCGTCGGGCTTTGCCACCTGCGACGCGATCTTCGCCAGATGTTTTGTGCGCGCGACACCGACCGAAATCGGAAGGCCCAACTCGTTGCGAACGCGCCCGCGAATGGCGACAGCAATCTCAGCCGGCGAACCGAACAGATGCGTGCAGCCCGCCACATCGGCAAACGCCTCGTCGATGGAAATCCGCTCAACCAGCGGCGTGAAATCGCCGAGCACCTTGATCGCGGCGTCACCCAGCCGCTGATACTCCTTGAAGTGGCCGCCGACAAAAACGAGCTCCGGACAAAGCTCCCGCGCCCGCCGCCCCGGCATCCCGCCACGAACCCCAAACGCCCTCGCCTCATAGGAAGCGGCCAGCACCACCCCGCCCCCGACCGCGATCGGCTTGCCACGCAACGACGGGTCAAGCAACTGCTCGACCGAAGCGTAGAAGGCATCGAGGTCCGCGTGGAGGATGGTGGCGGGAGGGGCCATCCGGGGGCTCGGATGCGGGGTGTTGACGGATTATCTCAATGAGAACATAATGAGAACATGTGAGGCACGAGTCAAGGTTCGCTTCTTGGATGATCCTCTTGCCGTTCACCCCATTGACGGCCGTACTGAACACTGGACCTAGCATGTTGGAAGGCGCATGACCGGTCCTTCTCCCGAAGCCCTCGCCTGGGTACAGTTGGAAGCCGCGCGGCAAGAGGCCCGCGAGCACCAGCGCCGATTGATGCAGGGGCTGGGCAAGCCCATCATCTCATTCGAGAGCCACGGCTATCGGGTAGTTTGCATCGGCAACGAGGTACGCTGGTCGAAGTCATGGCGCACCTTTCCCAATTTTCTCTTTGACTACATAAAGGTGAAGCTCACATCCGAATGGGGCAATGCCGAGTTAGCCAAGCCGGAAACTGAGCGTCACCCGCTTCTACATTGGTATTATAGGGTTTGCATGCTGCAGCGGGCACAGCCCAAGGGACAGGATGGTGTCTACTCTGCCGAGATGACCGGAGCTGTGCGGGCTTATCTCGGTCTCGCCTACGATCTTTACCTGTGCGCGCACCACGCCGAATTGCCTGAGCTTTTGCTCAAGCGTCTACGCAATCCGCAAACATTTGAAGGTGCTGTTTACGAAGCACGCGTCATCGGCAGCCTCGCCAGAGCGGGTTTTCATATCGAACTGGAAGATGAGACCGACTCCGAGCGCTCGCATTGCGAATTGACAGCAACGCACAAAGATACCGGCCGGAAGTTTTCCGTCGAGGCCAAGGCTATCACGTCCATGAGTACCCGGGCGGGATCAAGTGCCGATCCACCTCGCATACGCAATCAGCTCTACAAGGCCTTATGCAAACAGGCAGATCACGAGCGCATGATCTTTATCGAATTGAACCGCGCCGGAACTGGACGCCCCGATGAGATCCCGGACTGGATGCAACATATCGACGTCGAGATGGAGCAAGCCGAAAAAGACCTCACGATCGACGGTCATCCCGCGCCCGCCGCTTATGTCATGGTAACGAACCTTAGCGCAGTGCATTCACTCGACAGTACGGTTTACGCGGACGTCGGGCTCGCGTGTGGATTCAAGATTCCGGACTTTGCCGAGCGAACACCGGCAAAGTCCATACTGGAACTTGTCGATGCGCGCGAAAAGCATCTGGAGCTACACTGGCTGCGCAAGGCGCTTCACCGAAAACAATCAGTCCCAAACACATTTGACGACCGGCTTTCCGAGGAGCCGAGGGATGACTCTTTGCCGCGCCTTATGATCGGATCGACGTATCTGATTCCACTCGCTGACGGCCAGGAAGCGCCTGCTGTTCTGGTAGATGCCGTGGTCCTTGAATCCGAACGGCAAGCCTATGGGACGTACAGATGTGCAGATGGATCGCACGTCAGATGTGTGAACGCTCTCAGCGACGCAGAAATGGCCGCGTACAAACGATCTCCAGAGACTTTCTTCGGTATCATCAAGGATGTCTCGTACGAAATAAACGAACCGCTTGATGCTTTTGACTTCTTGTGGGGGAGCCACTCGGACACGCCCAAAGAAAAACTGCTGGAATTCACCTATAACTGGCCAGAAGCTGTTGAGCTACGACAGTTTGACCAGCGCCGGCTCGCGCAAGTCTATTGTGCGCGTTTCGCGGAGACTCTGTGGGCGACACATGTCCGGGAAAAGGGCGCTCAGCCAAATCCCTCTCCGGCCTGAACCCATCCACGTTCACCCCACTGCCTGCTTCACAGCCCCTCCCACGAACCCCCGCCTCTCCGCCTCCGCATGCCCATCATCCAGCGCAGCCTTCAGCGCCTCCACCAACTCGTCGATTTCCGCCCTGGTGATGATCAGCGGCGAGCAGACATACACTGCATCCGGCGCGGCGCGGAGGAGGACGCCGCGGTCCATGGCGCTTTGCTGGATCAGCGGGCCGATGCCGGCGGCGGGAGGCAGGGCTGCGCGGCTCGCCTTGTCGGCTGTGAGGTGAACGGCGCCGACCAGGCCGACGCCGCGGGCTTCGCCGACCAGCGGATGGGCGGCGAGCGCCTGCACGCACCGGAATGCGGAATCCGGATCACCATAGCGAATCGAGGACGCCGTACAGCGCCTGCTTTCCGCCGCTGAGCACGACGACGGGTGCGTCCACCACACGCTCCAGGGTGCCGGTCACGGCCGAAGACATCCAATCCTGTCTGTTCGTCGCATATGCGGGAGCGGCTGCGTATGGCGCCCTCGCGCCTGCGCCGTATCCATAGATGATGGGCGGCGGACCGGCCCGAACGGGCACTCCGTCGACTGCCTTCCAGCTTCGGTCGTCTGCTTCACTTCCTGGTTGGCTGGGCCGCCGAACCATCCCTGCCGAGCGAACGGCCATCGTATGGGGTGCCGTCTTCGGGACCTTTGCGCTTTCAGATTTGGACGCGAGATCGCTCTTCGATGCGGTGGATGCCGGAGCGGCTGTCGAAAGCTTCGCGACGACGCGGCTGCTGTCGCGATCGTGGGCGTTACGATCCCTGGTCTCGGCGCGCACTGCCGCGTCCGATTTCGCTTCTGCTGCGGCCCCCTCTCCCACGTCATCGCCGGCCTTCTGCTCCGTCTTGACGCTGCCGGAAGCTTCCGTCGCCGCGCCGACCGATGCGGCGGCAGGCTGCGTGACTGATGGAGCTTTGTCGTTGTCACCCGCTTTGTCCCGGCTGTCGTTTACGACAACGGCAGCGCCCGCTTCCGAGGCAGCGCCCTCTTCACCTCGCGACATGCTCATGGCTCCGATGAGGGCGAGGAGGAGGATCGCGTCCGAAGCGCGGAACCGAAGCGCGGATCTACGAACCCTGGCCACAGGCTTCGTCGGAATGATCTGCAAGGCATTCATGAGATTTCTCCTTGGACGTCCAAACTGGGTTGCGGTTTCGATCAGCAGGGCGGGTGCGGTATGAGCATTTGCCGGCGCGCGCCTACTTCGCTTTCGCTTGCGTCGCCCTCGCTGCCGGCACAGCCGCCCATTCCTTGTCGGCATGCGGGCCGTTCAGATCGCCGGTGAGGCCGACGAGCTGTCCGGGCTGGACGTCGACCGTCTGCTGCCAGGTCTGGGTCTGGCAAAACACGCCGATCAGGCAACCCTTGAGCTTCAGCCTGTCGGACTGCTCGCGCCACAGCGAAACCGAATAGAACTTTCCATCTTCGGCATTGTAGATGTCGCCGGCGAACCGTCCGTCCGGTATCGCCTGCAGTCCCATCAGCAGTTGATGGCCAAGCAATGCGCGCGCCCGCTTGTCGGGATCCGGGTTCTTGCTGTCGCGGTAGGGCTCGCCGCGGGCGTCGACCGGGTTCTTCATCCAGACGATATAGCCGCAGATGCGTTCCCGCGCCGGCCCGCAGCGCTCGAGGCGGATGCGGGCGCGCCCGTCCTCGACAAGCCAGATGCCGCTGGGATCTGCGGGGGCCGCGGCCTCGCCGCGGTTGGCGGAGCTCATCATCACGATGGCAATCAGAGCACGCGCGGTCAGGCGAAGAGCAATCTTCTTCATCAGCGGGACCTTTCGGTTCAATCGTTGCAGCATGCGGGGCATCAGTTCAGTTGCGCGATGAGGGCGTCCGCGCCCTTGTCGATACCGGTGGTAGCGGCAGCGAGCGCGCCAACGCTGGCCTTGATGTCGTAGGCGTTCGGATATTGCTTGGTGACGTAGGCACTGAGCAGCCGCGAGCTCGGCGCGTCGAAGATCTCGACGCCGTAGATGACCGAACCGGTCATCGTGCCCTCGCCGTCGCGCGCCGCCTGCACGCCGTTATAGACGGCGCCCGCGACATCGAAGCGCGACAGCGTGCCGAGCACCGGCGTGTTGGCGACGGCGCCGGTCAGGGTCAGCCGCACGCGAAGCGTGTTCGGGCCGCGAACATTGACAAGGGTGAAGCGGCTGCGCAGCCTGTCGGCGAAACTGGTCTGCATATAGGCGGCAAGCGTCGCCCTGTCCTTGTCCGACATATCGCCGAACTGGTGATCCTTCCCGCGATAAATCACGACGGGCTCGAGGATCACCTTGTTATAGGTGCGCCAGTCGACCGACGTGGAATAGCGGTAGGGCACGCGGCCGGACTGGTCGGATGTGTCGGGCGCCATATAGGCAGACGACGCCATCTCCGAATAAGGCACGGGCGTAACGGTCGCGCATCCGGCCGCGATCGCGCAAAGCGCCAGCGCTCCCAGACCGCGCATGGCGATCGAGCTGTCCATTCCAAAACTCCTTCAGAGGCGGCGTAACGAGCCGTGGCGCACGACCGCAGCCACATCCGGGACCAAGCGCGGCTGCGGTCGTCACCATTGCCAGCCCGAGGCCCCGATCGGGACACGGAGCGAAGCCTCAGTGCCACGCACAATAAAACCGACCAGACGGTTTGTAAAGTCCTCAAATGCACCGGCGCATTTGGTCGCAGTCCGGGGTTGGATGCGGACGCTTTTCGGAATTCTTAACGCAAGATCAGGCGCGCTTTCGCGCCTTGGTCTTCGCCGCCGCAGCCGCTTTCACGGCGCGCGGCTTGTTCACGGTGCGCGGCTTGTTCTCGGTGCGCGGCTTGGCGGGCTTTTCCAGCGCGCTCCACTGGCTGTCATCCAGCAGACGCGCGAACAGCTGATCGCGCTCCGGCCTGCCGATCGGAGACAGGCCGAACAGCGCACCCAACATCAGGCCCCTCGCTGCGGCCCAGCGCAGCATCGCCAGATCCGGATCGGCGGCCTCTGCCCTGATGGCGGCAATGGCCTTGAGTTCGCTGTCCCGAGGAAGCGCCATCAAATCCGGGCTCTCGACCATCGCGGCCAGCAGCGCGAGCGCCGCTGAATTCGGCGTGTTGGCGGCCTCACGCACCGTGGCGATCTCCGTGGCCAATTCGGGATTCGCTGAAGTCGCGCGCACTTTCGCCCGGAAGGCGGTCGAGAATTCCGCAAAGTGCGCCATCTGCCGCTCCAACAGCGCCTTGAGCACCCCTTCCTTGGTGCGGAATTGGTGCATCACGCCGCCCTTGCTCAGGCCGCTTTCGCGCGCAATGGCGTCGAGCGTCAGCCGGCCCGGTCCGTCGCGCGCAATGATGACGAGGGCCGCGTCGAGCGCGACGTTGCGGGATCGTTCGGAGCGGCTGGCGTTATCCATGGCTGACTTGTCCCCGTGTCACGCCGATGAATCAAGCGAAAACAACTCGCGCTGCGCCTTTTAAGGGCACGCGCCTTCCATCAAACAAACCTTTCGCTCGACTTCGTGATGGGCCTTTACCGCCTGGCGTGGAAAGGCAGGCGCGGCGCTCTCGACCTTTACCCCACGGCTTGTTTCACCTCGCCTCCAGCCACCCCGCGCCGCTCGGCTTCCGCATATCCATCATCCAGCGCAGCCTTGAGCGCGTCCACCAACTCGTCGATCTCGGCCCTGGTGATGATCAGCGGCGGACAGACATACACCGCATCCGGCGCGGCGCGGATGAGCAGACCGCGGTCCATGGCGCTTTGCTGGATCAGCGGACCGATGCCGGCCGCCGGAGGCAACGGCGCGCGGCTTGCCTTGTCGGCGACGAGGTGGACCGCGCCGATCAATCCGACGCCGCGGGCTTCGCCGACCAGCGGATGGGCGGAGAGCGCCTGCAGTTTCTCCTGCAGATAGGGGCCGACTTGCCTCACATGGGAGAGGATGTCACGCTCGGCGTAGATCTTCAGCGTCTCGAGGCCGACCGCGGCCGATACGGGATGTCCGGCATAGGTGAAGCCGTGGGCGAAGTTGCCGAGCTTGCCGGCATGCGCGGTGATGGCGTCGGCGATCTTCTCGCTGATCACCGTCGCCGAGATCGGCAGATAGGCTGATGACAGCGCCTTCGCCACCGTCATGATGTCGGGCTCGATGCCAAAGGTTTCGCAGCCGAACATGTTGCCGGTGCGGCCAAAACCCGTGATCACCTCGTCGGCGATGAACAGGATGTCGTAGCGGCGCAGCACCTCCTGGACGCGGGGAAAATAGTCGCGCGGTGGCACGATCACGCCGCCCGCGCCGTTCACCGGCTCGGCGATGAAGGCCGCGATGGTGTCGGGCCCTTCGCGGATGATCATCTGTTCGAGATTGCCGACGAGGCGATCGACGAAGGCTTGCTCGCTCTCGTTCGGCAGGCCGTAGAGATAATGGCTTGGGCAGTCGGTGCGAAGCACGCCGCCGACCGGCAGGTCGAAATCCGTGTGGTTGGGCGCAAGCCCCGTCATGCTGCCGGAGAACACGGTGATGCCGTGATAAGCGCGCACGCGGCTGATGATCTTCTTCTTGCGCGGGCGGCCGATCGCGTTGTTGTAGAACCAGACGAGCTTGGCCGCCTGGTCGTTGGCTTCCGAACCGGAATTGGCAAACAGCACCTTGCCGAGACCTTCCTGGCCAAGACTCTTGGGCGCGATCTTCAGCAGCGCCTCTGCGAGCTCGATCATCGGCTCGTTCGAGCGGCCCTGGAAGATGTGATAGGTCGGCAGCTTCTCCATCTGGCGCACCACCGCCTCGACCAGCCGCTTCTCGTTGAAGCCGAGCGAGGTGCTCCAGAGGCCGGCCATCCCCTCCAGATATCGCTTGCCGCTGTCGTCGTAGACATAGACGCCCTCGCCCCGCGCGATGACGGTCGGACCGACCGTCTTGTGCGCCTCGAGATTGGTGTAGGGGTGAATGACGCTGGCGACATCGCGGCCTGCGAGCGAATTGGGTTGGGCGACCATGGAGTTCTCCGAAAGTGTCGGACGACGGGAATTGTGATCTTGGGTCACCTGTCACAGACAGGCAAGGCGAGATCGTGCTGTTGCCGGGCGCGTTCCGCCGTTTTGTAAAGGAAACATACAGCAGCTGGTAACACTTGTGTGTTGGAATTTTCCGCGACCCTCTCAGCTGTGCCGGGTAAAAACTTCAAAATGACTCTTCAAGGAGCAGTCCTTCTTCAAGGAGTAGTTCTGGGCGTCGAATCGCGGGACATGAGAAAGGTTTCCTTTCCCCGTGAGCACGGCGACATCCAAACCGCTGTTGTGACCCTTGTCGATCGCCTGGCGCCAGTCGTTCCCGTGACATTTCAGCCGGCTCTTGCGCGAAAAATCGCAAGTGTGATCGCAAGCAAGCGCAGTTCGATGGGCAACAACATGTTCCTGCGTCAAAGCATCATCCGCCGTGGCACCGCAAGCCATGGTCATGTGATCGATGGCTTGGCGGCGTGGGTCACCGTTCTCTTCGATCTCGCCAACCTGCGGCACGACCGAAACAGAGCAATGGAGCTCGAAGCCAAAATCCCGGACGAAGCCGTGGACCGGCTTGCTCGCGCTGTTTCGAGGTCGCGCAACGGCTGCATCCTCGCGGTCCCCCACACAGGGAGCATCGAACTGTTCGCGGCGCACCTCAAAGACCGTGGTTTCAACGTCGGTTTCGTCTACACGATCGGCGACAAACCAACGGCTACCGAACGATGGATTTATGAAGGCCGAAGTGCCACGCGCGCCACACCGGTTGCGTTCGGGCGAAGAAACACCGGAGCCGAGATATCGAAGGTTCTTCGGAACAATGGCCTCGTGCTGATGGTCGTGGATGTCTATCCAAGCGCCAAATACAAGGGAATATCCGTCACGATCCATGACGCCGGGTTCCGATATCCACCCGGACCAGCCCGGTACGCGCGGTCGGGGACGCTCGTTCTTCCCGGCTTTGCATCAAGCCGTGACGCGGAGGGCTTTTCGATGAACATCCTGGAGCCGCTGGATTACTGCGCATGGATGCCTGTCCAGGATGCCGCTTCCGACTTCACCCAAAGGCTCGCCGTCCATGTCGATGGGTTCACCGCCAAACAGCCGGCGGCGTATTGGCTCTGGCATCCGATCCCCAATGATCCGTTCCTTGCGATCGCAAGACGTCAGCGGCCGGACCTCCTGGCCCTGGCGGCCGCAGAGCTCCCCGATGACGAGGCAACGGCATTGGCGTTGGAAGCGCTGTGCTTGAAGTGGACGGCGTGACGCATCGCTGATCACCCGCTATGGCGGCTGGCAAGCACCCGGCCTGCTCACCAATTTTTTATCTTCGTTAGTGCCGACAAGCCTTCAAAGCCGCCGTCGATATCCCATATTGAATGTTGATCATCATCCAATACGCTTCGCGATCAAGCGTTAGTGTGGAGCCAACATGGGCGAAGTCATTCGATTCATCCCGAAGTCCGAACGCGAGCGCCTCCGCCTCATTCGCGAAGCGCGCGCGATCTATGACAGCATCTTCCCGAGTGAGCCGGTGATCGGGCCGGAGCAGGGACCGGCAAGTCGTGCGGCCGGAGGCGTCAAAGCCTTTCGCCGCGACGGGGCTCTCCAGCCATGATCAAGATCATCGCCGTGCTCTGCAGCCTCTCCGCGCCGGCAAGTTGTCACGAGCAGACCGTCACCACGTCGGACTTCGCCTATGTGTCGATGCAGTCCTGCCTGATGGGCGCGCCGCAGCTCGCTGAGTGGATGAGGCAACATCCGGCCGAGCGCCTTGCCGGATGGCGCTGCGTGATGGGTGGAGGTGATGGCAGGGGAATTTAGGCAGGAAATCCAGGCATGGCGCGCCACCCAGAATAAAACTGCGAACTCTTATATCATCGAAATTGCGATATAAATTCAAGCGGGCTTTGCCCGTCGGCTTTTCCGCTGGTCATCGGGCTCTCATCCACCTCACGCCTTCGCCACGCTCACATCGATCAACAGCTTCGCCACCGTGAGCGCCGACTGCGCCGGCCCCTCTTCCGACTGCTGGCCAGTGACGTAGATGCCTTCGATGAGCAACAGCAGGGCGTCGCCGAGCACGCCGGGGTGACGCGCGCCCATGGCAGCCGCGAGCTCGCGCAGGCGCTTGCGAAAGACTTTCTTGTGCGCTTCGGCGACCTGCCGCGCGGGATTGTCCCGAGACGGATATTCCACGGTGGCGTTGCTGAGACCGCAGCCGCGATAGCCTTTGCGCACGGCGCGCGTGGACAGCTCACGAATATAGGCGAGCACCTGCTCACGCGCATCGCTGTAGGGCTTTCCGCCGGGCTTCTCGAATTTCTCCCAGAAGTCCAGGTCATAGTCGCGCATATAGGCGGCGGCGAGATCGTCCTTGGACGCGAAGCTGCGATAGAGGCTCGGCTTGGTGACGCCGGCCCGGTCGACCACCTCATCGACACCGACAGCGCGGATGCCCTCGCGATAGAACAGCTCGCTCGCGGAGGCGCGGATCCGGTCGGCGGCCCGCGCCGGACGCTCCGCAGATGTATCGACGGTCTTCTTCATGACGGCTCTCCGGCTCCTCCCGCACGGCACGCTTGACAATGTTACTTACCGGTACGTATACATACCGCATCGCAATACGTACCGGTAAGTAACATGCCCAGCACCTCCGTTCAAGCCGCCCCCGTGTCGAGACGCCCGTTCGGCCAGAAGTACGCGTTCGTCGTCGTCGCCGTGATCTTCCTTGCGCTGCTCTCTTCGGCCGGCCTGCGCGCGACGCCGGGCGTCCTGATGCTGCCGCTGCAGCAGGCCTTCGGCTGGAACGTCGGCGTGATCTCATCGTCCGCCGCGATCGGCATCTTCCTCTACGGCCTCGCGGGCCCGTTCGCCGCGGCCGTGATGCAACGCTTCGGCATCCGCCGCACGGTGCTGGGTGCGCTCGCGCTGATGGCGGCGTCGACCGGCGCCAGCTATTTCATGACCGCGCCATGGCAATTGTTCCTGTCATGGGGACTGCTCTCCGGCGTGGGTTCAGGCGCGGTCGCCAACGTGCTCGGCGCCACCATCGTCAATCGCTGGTTCACCACCAATCGAGGCGTCGTCATGGGGCTGCTGACGGCGAGCACCGCGACCGGCACGCTCATATTCATGCCGGGCCTCGCGGCGCTGGTGGAATGGGGCGGCTGGAGGCCCGTGGTGCTGACAGTGGCCGCGTGCTGCGCGGCGCTCATTCCGCTGGTGTACTTTCTGGTGCCCGAGCGGCCCGCCGCGATCGGCCTGCGCTCGTTCGGCAGCCAGCACGATGATCATCCCGCGCCGCCGGCGCAGGGCAATCCGTTCACCGCCGCGTTCAGCAACCTCGCGCGCGCAGCGAAGACGCGGGCGTTCTGGTTCCTGTTCGCCACCTTCTTCATCTGCGGCTTCACCACCAACGGTCTCGTCGGCACCCATCTGATCGCGTTCTGCAGCGACCATGGCATCGTCGAAGTGCAGGCGGCGAGCTTGCTCGCATTGATGGGGTTCTTCGATCTGTTCGGCACCACATTCTCAGGCTGGCTCACCGACCGTTTCGATCCGCGCAAGCTGCTGTTCTTCTATTATGGACTGCGGGGCCTCTCGCTGATCTACCTGCCCTACTCGGATTTCTCGCTGGTCAGCCTGTCGGTGTTCGCGGTGTTCTATGGTCTCGACTGGATCGCGACCGTGCCGCCGACAGTGCGCATCGCCAACGAAGCATTCGGCGACAAGAACGCACCGCTGGTGTTCGGCTGGGTGGTAGCCGGTCATCAGCTCGGCGCCGCCAGCGCCGCGTTCTTCGCCGGCTTCATGCGCTCCGCGGAGGGCGATTATCTGCAGGCCTTCATGATCGCCGGCGCCACCGGCATCGTCGCGGCCGTCCTGTCACTGATGATCACCGGGCGGCCGGCGCAACCAGTCCTCGCGGCGGCGTAAGGACACGCTGACCGCGATGCAACCCTACGGCTTTATCTCGGGTGAACTGGCGCGCCATTCAGAATTAAACTGCGACTCTTATATAATTGAGATCGCTATCTAGTTCTAGACCTCGCCGAAGGTTGTAGCGCGGCGGGAGCGGTTCTCTTTCTATTGAACTCGCTCGTCGGGGGTTCGAGTCACGGGAGCGCTAGAGTTTTTCCACACACCAACCGAACCTACCATATCTCATCCGATCCCTCGCATGAGGCGGTGCGTCCCCCGGAGGTCACTGCCCGAGGAAGCTCAACGCGGATTTCGCTGGCAGGCATCTGCGTTCTCCGTCGTCCGCTCTTTTCAAGTTAGCCCGGACCTCGGCAAGCAGAAACAACAGCCGTCGTTAAGCGACAGAAACCAAAAGACCATACGTTAATTGACAGAATATCGATGTCCAGCGATTGTCGTTGACTTGATGTCAACGGAGTTCACATGTCATTCGATGGCCGTCTGCTTGCAGGTATCACCGTCCTGGCAGCGGTGGTGCAGGGTCGGAGTTTCGTCCGCGCCGGCGAGGCCTTGGGTATCACCACGTCGGGCGTCAGCCGCTCGATCGCCAGGCTCGAAGAACGCCTGGGGATACGCCTTCTGGACAGGACGCCGCGATCGGTCGCGCTGACCGATGAAGGGAAGCGGTTCTACGAGCAGGTGGGACCTCTGCTTTCCACGATCGAGGATGCGGCCAACTCGGTCTCTGGATCGGCAAGCGCGGTCCAGGGACGCCTCCGCGTCGACATCGACCCCTATTTCTCGCGCCTGATCCTTTCGGGCAAGATCGGGAGTTTTCTAGCCACGCATCCGGACCTGGTACTCGAGATGGTCACGCGCGAACACGTGAGCGATCTGGTCGCAGACGGCATAGACGTGGCCGTCCGGTTCGGCGAGCCCGCCTCGGATGCGATGATCGCGCGGAAACTGCTGGAGACGCGGGTGCTCACCCTCGCCTCGCCGCAGTACGTCAAGAAGCATGGGAAGCCGAAGCACCCGACCGACCTGACATCGCACGAATGCATCCAGTTTCTCGACCCCATCACCGCTCGCCCGTACGAATGGGAGTTCCGGGCGGCCAAGAAGGTCGTTTCCGTCAAGGTGAAGGGGCGCCTTCAGCTGAGCGACGTCGGTACCATGATCAACGAATGCCTCGCGGGGACGGGCGTGGCGCAGATCCTCAGCATCAGCGTCCAGCCCCTCCTCGCCTCCGGCAGGCTCGTCGATCTCTTTCCGGATTGGCCGGACGAGGTCTTTCCCCTGTATGCGCTGCACCCTTCGCGGCAGCATCCGCCGGCCAAGGTGCGGGCCTTCATCGAGTTTGCCCTGAAGGCCGCGAAAGCCAAGGGCGTGTCGGGCACGCGACGTTGACTGTCGGTCAACGATCGGCTGACTCTTACGCACTGGAGTCATCAAGGCAGACGTGAGAGAGCCTTTGCGCATGTCGAGCGGAGGCAATCATGGCGAGAAAGAAATCTGTCCTCATTCTGGGCGCGTCGCGCGGTTTGGGCCTCGCGCTCGCCGAGGAATACTGCGCAGTCGACTACGAAGTCGTGGCCACCATCCGGACGTCCTCTCCGGCCCTCGAACGGCTGCGCGAGCGGTTCCCGTCCAGTCTCCGGATCAAGTCGGCGGACACGACCGATCCGGACTCGATCGCCCGTCTGAAGGACGAATTTCAGGAAAGCGAGTTCGACACGCTTTTCGTGAACGCCGGCATCTGCATCGCGAAGGACAACACGCCGATCGACGTGGCGGAAAGCGATTTCGTCGCGTTGATGCTGACGAATGCGCTTGGCCCGATGCGGGTCGTCGAGACGTTCCGCGACCGGGTCTCCCCGCGCGGCGTGATTGCCGTGATGTCCTCGGAGATCGGCAGCATTCAGATCAACAAGGGCAAATGGGAGATGTACAGCGCGAGCAAGGCGGCGCTGAACATGCTCATGAAGTGCTTCGCCGCGCGTCACGAAGGCGACACCCGCGCGCTGCTGCTCGTAGCCCCCGGCTGGGTTCGGACGGAAATGGGCGGCGAGGAAGCGACGCTCTCGATCGAGGAGAGCATTCCGAACGTCGTGAAATCCGTGGAAGCGCAGGCTGGAAAGGCCGGACTGCGGTTCATCGACCGCCACGGCAAGACGGTGCCGTGGTGATCCAGACATTCTGATGAGAGAGGAGATAAGAGATGGAAAAGATACAGACGCAGGGCGTCGCCATTCCGAGACTTGGCTTCGGCACCTTCCGGATGCCGGGCGGCGGTTGCCAGCTCGTCGTCGAGAGTGCGCTGGGTCTGGGATTCCGGCACATCGACACCGCCGCGATGTACGAGAACGAGGACGCGGTCGGCGCGGCCATCGCTTCAAGCGGCGTCAAGCGCGAGGACCTCTTCGTGACCACGAAGGTCTGGCACGACCAGTTGGGACGCGACGCCATCCGCAAGGCCTTCGATACCAGCCTGTCGAAGCTGAAGCTCGGTTACGTCGACATGTACATGGTCCATTGGCCCTCCGCGGACATGGACCTGCCCGCCGTGCTCGAAGAGATGATGACGATCAAGGCGGACGGGGGGACAAGGGCGATCGGCGTGTGTAACTTCAACATGAAGATGATACGCCAGGCCGTCGAGGAGGTCCGTGCTCCGATCGCCGCGCTACAGATCGAGTACCACCCGTTCATGAGCCAGGCGAGGATGCTCGACTACGTCCGCGGCAAGGGCATCCCGCTCACCGCCTACGCCCCGCTTGCCCAAGGCCGGGCCGCGCACGACGAGACGCTGCAGAAGGTCGGAGACAAGCACGGCGTCTCGGCGGCCCAGATCGCGATAGCGTGGCTGCTCGATCAGCCGGACGTCATCGCGATCCCGAAGGCGCAGAAGGAGTCGAGCCAGCGCTCGAACCTCGACGCGCTGAAGGTCAAGCTCGACGACGAGGATCGATCGGCGATCGCGGCACTTCCCAAGGACCAGCGCTACGTCAAGCCGCCGTTCGCGCCGGACTGGACAGCCTAAGGACACCACTAAACCCCTCCCACGCGTAGCTCCGACGCGGTCTCATGGACCGCGAACGGCGACGCTCGGGCAGCTCAGGAGAGATCGAAGATGCCTACGACGAACGCGCCCGCGGCTCCGCGAACCAAAAGCAGAAAAGGCGGGAGACTCCCGTCGCGGCTGCTTCTGTGCGGGCCCGCGGCCATGATCCTGTTGGCCCAGGCGACGCCCAGCAGCGCTCAGAGCAACCAAGACACGAAAGCAAGCACCGCCATGACGATGAAGGACGACCTGACGCATCGCGAAAAGGACATCCACTGGCCGCAGGGTTTCGACCCTTCCAAGGCCGACCTGTTCTCGCACAACTCGTTGCTCATCCACGCCTCCTGCGAGAAGATCTGGTCGCATATCGTCGACGCGACGACCTGGCCGAGTTGGTATCCGAACTCGAAGAACGTGCAGATCACCGGCGGGGCCTCGAAGCTGGACTCGGGCACGGTGTTCCGCTGGCAGACATTCGGCATCGATCTCGAAAGCCGCGTCAATGAATTCGTGCCCTACGCCCGCATTGGCTGGTATGGCTACGCGCCCGGTGCCGAGCCGACTTTCTACCACACATGGTATCTGAAGCCGCAGAGCAACGCTTGCATGGTGATCACCGACGAGGTCGGGCAAGGCGGCGACGCCAAGAAGCTGCGCCAGGCCGACGAAGGCTTGATGCACCGCGGTCACGATCTTTGGCTGGCGACCCTGAGGTGGGTTTCCGAAAACAAATGAAAACGCAGCGCGCAGTCCGGTCGATCATCCGTCGCCATGAGCGTCAAATTTTCAAAGCCGATCACATCACCTCCTACCGACAGTAGGAACTGAATTGCCTGGGCGAATAATTATCATCCGCGCACCGTGTCTATATTGGTCTGGACACGATCGAACTGAGCGCGGCGTCAACATCGCCGCTGCCGCTGCTTCGGGTCACAACCAAGGAGCTACTCGATGATCTTGTCCGTGGTCCGGACCGCCTGTGTGCTTGGCCTTCTGACGACATCCGCGATGGCGGCCGACAGCTACACGCTCGACAACGAACACACCGTGGTGCTCTACGCGCTCAATCATCTCGGCTTCTCGACCAGCCGCGGCATCTTCCGTGACGTGACGGGTCAACTTGTCCTCGATGACAGGATGCCCGCTACCAGCCGCCTCGAGGTGACCGTCAAAACCGCCAGCATCGATACCTTCGACGAGGGGCGTGACAAAGCGGTACGCGGCGCCCAGTTTCTCGATGTGGAGAAATATCCGGACATGCATTTCGTCTCGACCAAGATCGAAAGGATCGGGGAGACGGCGGCCCGTGTGACTGGCGACCTTACACTGCACGGCGTAACGCATCCCCTTACGCTCGACGTGGCGCTCGTCAAGGAGGGGAAGCATCCGATGACCGGAGCGCAGCGCGTCGGCTTCTCCGCAAGAGGCACTCTGAAGCGCAGCGAATTCGGCATTCTCGGATTCCTGCCCGCGGTCGGCGATGACGTCACGATTACCATCGACAGCGAGTTCGGTGCATCATCATGAGCCGTCAGGCTCTTGCCCGATACGGCAGAATTGCCATCTTGCAGCACTGGGTCTCGGTCGCGCTGATCGTCACGCTTTTCGGCCTCGGCTGGAGGATGGTCTCGCTGCCGCTGAGCCCGTCGAAATTCGAGCTCTACACGTTCCACAAATCGCTCGGCCTCGTGGTGCTCGCCTTGAGCACAGTTCGTCTCTTGTGGCGTGTGGTCAGCCCCGTTCCAGCGCCCGTCGACGGTCCGGTCTGGCAGCAGCGCGCGGCCGCCGCCGCCCATTGGGCGCTGTATGCGCTGCTGTTCGCGTTGCCTTTGAGCGGCTGGCTGTTCAACTCCTTCGTGGGCTTTCCGCTCAGCTTTCTTGGCCTCGTTAACCTTCCGCCATTGGCTGCGCCCGAACCGACCCTGAAGGAAAACGCCCGACTTGCACATCTGTGGCTCGGCTACATGCTGCTGGCCCTCCTCGCAATACATGCCGCGGCGGCCCTGCACCATCAGTTCGTGAAACGGGACGGAACCCTTTCTCGAATGCTCCCCGACCTGTCACAGGCAACACGGAGGCCAACCTGACCTGGCTTCGGCATATCGCGATGCTCGCTCTGATCGCACCGACCATGTGCCTCGCGGCCCCGAGCTGGACGATCGTGCCGGCCGAGAGCAGCCTGAGTTTTCAGACGAGCCAGGCGGGTGGAACAATCGAGGGCTCGTTCAAGCGCTTCGACGCAAGGATCACCTTCGACCCGGCGGATTTGGCGACGTCGCATGTTGAGGTCTCCATCGATATCGCCAGCGTCACCACGGGCGTGGCTGAGCGTGACCAGGAATTGCCGAAATCCGACTGGTTCGACGTCGCGCGCTTTCCGCGCGCCACGTTCACTGCCGACCGGTTCCACGCTCTCGGCAACAACAGCTATGTTGCGGACGGCATGCTGGCACTACGCGACATCAAGGCGCCGATATCGCTGCCCTTCACGCTGGAATCCCAAAGTGACGGCGCTGTCGTAATGCGGGGAACAGTCGATCTCGATCGCGTGACATTCGGCATCGGTCAAGGACAATGGGCGGCGAGCGACATCGTAGGCCGCAAGGTCACCGTCGTCGTGCGCCTCAGGGCACGACGCTCCGGCTGAACTTATCATCCTCCACCATTGGCCGCCGCGACTCCCTATCGGCGTAACCTGCTGTGCGCTGGCAGACGATGGCGGCATCCAGTGCCTTTGCCCGATCCCACCTGGATGCCACGACCGGCGGGGCCCAAACACAGGGCCTGAGAAGGCAGTCATCAACCCTCTAATCGGCGCCGCCCAACCTATATCTCTTCCTGATATTCTGCCGCCTTGAATATTCAGTTCTCACTATCAGCCTGGAACCAGCCATGCTCGATCGCATCACGGGAATGCAAGTGTTCTCTCGCGCGGCTCAAGAGGGAAGCCTCTCGGCCGCCGCCCGGCTCCTCTCCCTGTCTCCTGGAATGGCGACCAAGCATCTGGACGCCCTGGAAGAACGGTTGGGCGTGCGCCTCTTTCATCGGAGCACACGCAAGCTCAGCCTGACCGGGGCTGGACAGCAATATCTGGAGCTTTGCGCCCGCCTTCTCCCCGAACTTGAGGAAGTAGAGGCGATGATCGCGTCGCAGCGGGTGGATGCATCCGGCCTGCTCCGGCTGAATGCGCCCCTGTCACTGGGCGTGCGTTACGTGGCACCGCTCATCCCGGCCTTTAGCGAGAAGCATCCGGGCGTAACCGTCGATCTCGGTTTGAACGATCGCGTCATCGATTTGATGGATGAAGGCTGGGATCTCACGATCCGCGTCGGTCGCCTGAAGGACAGCCGCCTCGTCTCCCGCAAGCTGGCTGACAGCGCCATGATTGTCTGCGCGGCCCCAAGTTACTGGGCAGCGCACGGTCGCCCTGAACTCTGGGCGGAACTGCGGGACCACAATTGCCTGGGCTCCTCCATTTCTGCCGTCGCGCGGCCCGATGAATGGCTGTACGGCAAGAATCGCGAGAAGAGTGTCGCGGTGAAGGGAACAATGCGAGCCAACAACGGCGATGCCCTGGTCGCGGCTGCCACCGCAGGTCATGGGATTCTGTATGAACCGGAATTCATCGTCGCCGATGCAATCCGGCGAGGAGAACTGGAGGACGTCGCGCTCGACATGCGGGCGGCGGACGTCGGGGGAATACATCTCATCCACTCGCCCGATCGGTCGCCGCCGGCGAAGGTCAGAGTCATGATCGACTTCCTCGTCGCCGCATTCAATCCGCTTCCACCATGGGCAATTCGATGACGGATCGACGTCCAGCCTCCGACACGAACGCGGCAATCGCGCAAGATGTCGTGCCTTCGGGCGACAGCGCCTCCGGTCAGGAATGCGGATTGGCGCTTAGGCTATGACGACGGCACTGAGTGGTCGGCGCGCGCTCGCCGGCGCCGCTCCTGCAGCATACCCGGCACGGAAGCCGAAGATCGGCTCCCACCCATTCCAATCCGCGCCAAGGTCCATGCGCGCGGCCATTGAAGATTTGCCACCAGTCGATGTTTCGAAGTCGATAACCTCGATATGGTGATTCATCGGCTGCATGGCCAATCCGCGTGTCGTTCCCTCAAGATGAAGCCGCTGCCACAGGCGGCCACCCTCCATATGCAGACGGTGATCGGCTCTTGATCCGCGGACCATGATCAACCCGAATATCGACGCGGTCGCGCAAGCCACTGTCCGCGTCGCCTCGAGCCAGTTCGAGTCGGCTTTTCGAAGCGCCGCCTCGCTGATATCCGCACCATCGGACGCGGCCGCCTTCACACCGGCGTGACGCCCCTCCCGCAGGGAGGCGACATCGAGAATGCGCTGAGTAGCCTCGATCATCAAATCGCCGAAAATCCTGGCTTCGTTGCCATGCGCGCCGATCAAAAGGAGTTTGACGTCCGGCGCCGTCGCCTGCCCCATGAGCGCCTTCAATACGGCTTCTTCGACCTGCCGGTCGCCCTGATATGGCCCACGATGGGTATGCCGAAGCGCGATCGCTTCGTGATGGGGATGAGGCGCAGCGGCCATCGGCTCGAATGCCAGAATCGCGGCGGGATCAGTGCCCGGGCCGGGCAGGAGTGTGACCTTCGCGTCCAGCCCCTGGGACGGCGCCGCCACGCAGGCGTTCTCGATCGCGCAGCCGAGACCCATGTAAAACTCCCTTTGATAGGGATCGAGGCCAGCCAGATTTCTCGCCGCGTCCGCGACGACTTCGATCCGGTCTGCGCGGAGCCGGAAAAGCCACGGCTGCGTATCGTAGGGGCTTGCTGCAAGAATGGCAGCAGACGCGATACGGACCGTGCTGGCCCCTTCGTTCGACCGCCAATAATCCCACGGCCCGTCCCCTCCCCTGTCAGGCAAACGGGACGGGAGCTCACTCATCGTCTGCGCCGCCACGCCAGCCACGCCTTCAAGGCCGGAGACGACAGTGACGGCAGCGCCGATCACGGCGCGCCGTGAAATCCAATAAGGGGTCATAACAGCCATCCAAACAACACCAGGACTTTTCCAGTCCACTCGCAGAGCTACGCGCGCCGCCATCTCAGCTTCGGTAAACGTAGCAAGCCGGTTTTTGGCTGATAACCGGCCTTCCAGGAGATTCTGTTTTTTCTGCCGGTGAGAACAGGGCTCCCCCGAGACCATTAGTGGCCGGCGGATGATCTGTTCATTTTTTCCAGGATGTCGCGCAGGTCATCAAATTGCGTGCCGAAACCTTTCCAGTCCCCGGCCTTCAATCGTTCCATCGCCTGATTGTAGCGATCGAGCGCCTGCTGCGCCTGGCTTGCCGCCGGCCCCGCAGGCGGCATCTCTTCCCTTGCGCTTGAGACTGCCGGCGCCGCACCTGGCTCTGCGAACAACGCGGCCAAGGCGTCAGTGAGTGTCTCCTTCATCACGACGTGTTCACCGTAGGCCGCGATCACGCGCTTCAGCTCCGGCAGGTGTCCGTGCTCCGCCCGCAAATAGAGTGGCGATACATAAAGGATCGAGTTGTCGATCGGGATCACAAGCAAATTCGCACCGCGGATCACCCGCGAGCCCATCTGGTTCCACAGCGTGAGCTGTTGCGAAATCTCGGTCGTCTGATTGATCCGCGCCTCGATCTGGAACGGCCCGTAGACGAGCTTGTCCTTGGGGAACTCGTAGACGATCAGCTTGCCGTAGTCGGGCGCGTCGCAGCGCGCGGCGAGCCACGCGATCATGTTGTCGCGGCGGCTCGGCACCATGGGAAGCATCAGGAAGAACTCGGCCTGCGGCTCGCCGGGCAGCCGCATGATGATGTAATAGGGGGTCATCGCCGAGGTGCCGTCGCCGCCCGGCTGTCGCGGAAACTGCCAGAAATCCTCGCGGTTATAGAAAATTTCGGCCTCGTCCATGTGGTAGGTCTGATACAGCCGCGCCTGAATCAGGAACAGATCCTCCGGATAACGAATGTGCTTCTGCAAATCCGCCGGCATGGCCGTGAACGGCTTGAACAGGCTCGGAAAGATAAGCTGGTAGGTCGCGGCAATGGGGTCGCGTGGGTCGATCAGATAGAAATCGACCGTCCCGTTATAGGCATCGACAACAATCTTCACCGAATTCCTGATGTAGTTGAGATCGAGCTCCGGCACGGGCTGCGCCGAGGGGAAATAGGAGCTCGTGGTGTAGGCATCCTGCATCCAGAACATCCGCCCGTTGCTGATGACCAGATAGGGATCATGATCGAGCCTGAGGAATGGAGCGATCGTGCGCACCCGTTCCGTGATATTGCGCCGGATCATGATTCGGCTGTCGGCCGTGATGTAGCTCGAGAGAACCAGATTCGCATCGTTGAAGTAGTAGGCGAACAACGTTCGCCATCCCAATGCTCCGATCGACACGCCGCCGCTGCCGTCATAGGCCGCATAGACGTTGTCTTTCCCCTTCGGATAATCGAACTCCGGGATGCTGGCCTTGACGATGACGTAGTCGTCGCTCTCTTCGCCGAAATAGATGCGCGGTTCGTCGATCCTGGGGCCGCCGTCCGCAACGGGCGGAATATCCCGCAAATAGAAGAACGGCAGTCCTTCCGTGCTCTTGCGGGTGACCGGGCTCATCACCGCGCCGTTGCCGTGCGTAAACAGCACGTGGCGGTTGACCCAGGTCTGGGCGTTCGCCGGCAGCAGGGAGGCCCGCAGTTCGCGGGCCGAAAGCATCACGCTCTGGTAGGAGCCGTCGAGCCAATAGCGATCGACGTCAAGATCGTGGAATTTGTAGTAGGTGCGGATCTCCTGCAGTTGCGCGTAGGTATCCGACAGCGGCAGCCAGTCCCATAGCCGGATATTGTCGATGGTCGCCTTGTTTGCCTCCAGCGCCTTGAATGTCAGCCTCTGTTCGGCGGCAAACGGCTTGTCTGCGATGCGGTCGAGATTGTAGGCCTGTCTGGTGAGCGCGATGTTGCGTTCGATGTAGGGCTTCTCCAGCTGCAACTCGGTCGGTTTGACGACGAAGTGCTGGAACAGCGAAGGGACGAGGCTCGACAGCACGACAGAACCGCCGCCGACGAGGATGAACCCGACGGCAAGAAGCCGCCAGGTGCGCGCCCGCAAATTGGCCCATGCGATGAACGCCGCGATGATCGAAAGGGCGACCATCAGCCACAGGGCCGGCAGCCCCAGATGTACATCGGTGTAGCTTGCCCCGACCACGACACCATTGTCGCCGTAGAGCAGCAGATAGCGGTCGAGACCATAGGACCAAGCCTTCACTGCAAACAGAAGGCCAACCAGCGCCGAGCCATGTGCGATCGCGGTCGGCGAGATTGATCGGTTGTGAACATCGTATTCGATGTCGCCGCGTGCCCAGTAGATCGCTCCGGCAAACAGCGCGCCGAGGACGATTGCGAGCAGCATCCAGTTCTTGATCGCGATATAGGCGGGTAGCGAAAAGAGATAGAACCCGATGTCCTTGTTGTAGAGCGGATCCTCCGCGCCATAGGGCACGTGGTAGAGAAACTGCAGGAAGATACCCCAATTTCCGGCTTCGCCTGCGGCAACCAGCACCGCGAGCAAACCCGCACCGAGCGCGATAGACCGCGGCCGGGTCAATCGATCGCGCAGTATTACGGACAGATCGGGCGGCGGCCTAGCGCCGGGCACCGTCCATGGGGCGGCTGAAATCTGGTGCGGCTGCTGCATGGCAAACCGGGCCGCCAGCATTCCGTTCAGCCAGAGGACGACCATGGTCGCCGCCAAGACAGCCAAAAAGACGATCGCCTTGGCGCCGATCGCGGTCAAGAAAACCTGCAGGTAGCCGATCGAGGAAAACCACAGCCAATCGACCAGGAAGTCGCTCGCGAGCGAGAGCAGGATCAGGCAAATCCCAATGAAGACGGCCGCAACAATGAACCTGGCCAGGGCACTTCGCCTTGGTACCTTCGGGCCGGGTCCGGTAATCCCGATCGTCATCGCTTGATCATAGCGGAAATGAGGGACGCCCGCCGCTTGATTCATGGTCGGGATTACCCGCCAAGGCGGGCGACGCGGGTGCCCGAAGCTCCGTCGCCGGGGATCGCGAATGAGCACAAAGCGGCAAACTCTGCTGACGCAGCCGGCGCGATCAATCAGTTGTCGAGCAGGAAGGCGCTTCCGAACGGAGTCGCATCGCACAATGCCGTGCGACAGCGCGAATTTGGCGCTCCCTAGGGAAGTGAAGCAGGACAGTGAATTCAATGCCTTACGGAATTGTTTGGGTAAGAGACGCCTCATTGTTTTTCAGGGCGTTTCAGAATGGCTGCCAAACCGGAAAGAGGAGAAACGCCGATCGGCCGCGATTGTTGGCCCTAACGAATTTTCGATATCGCCGTTGTGATGGCGGCTGCCAGCTCGCTCGGGGCCTCCAACGGGGACAAATGGCCCACTCCGGGAAGCACGATGAATTCTGTTCCGCTAATGCGAGGGGCGAGCTCCCGTCTCAGGAGAGGCTCGGTTTCGACTTTGTCGGCATCCCCTACGATGACGGTGGTCGGGACATTGATATTCCCAACGATGTCGCTGATATCGAGCGTCATGCCGGCTTGCGTCCATGCTGCCTTGGCCGCCGGAGACCCGCTCAGCGTATCGTCGATCACCTGTCGCCGCAGTTCGGGCGAAAGCTGTCTTGACGTCAGGATCGAGAGAGCGAACTCGACACCGGCGGGGCTCTGATAGCTTGCGAGCATGGCCTCGCGTTGCACCGTGGGCGCCGCGCTCGGCACGGGAGGTGCAGGCGCGACCAGCACGAGTCCCTTCAGCCCGTACGGCCGGCGGGCTCCCAATATCTGGGCGATCTTTCCACCCATCGACTGTCCGACCAAAATGTATTGCGATAGCCCCAGTGAGGCAATGATCGCGGCGACGTCGTCGGCCTGGGTATGCAGATCGTGGCTATCCGCTTTCTTGTCCGACTCGCCCCAGCCGCGAAGGTCCGGTGCGACGCAGCGGTGACGTCCCGCCACTTCTCGGATGACGAGGTCCCACGTCCGTCCGGTGCCGCCCCAGTAGTGGAGAAAGACCAGCGCAGGTCGGTTACCTCCGACATCGCGGACGTGGAAGTCCAGCCCCTGGACGTGTATCATCTTTGTGTTGTCTGACACGACTGCGCTTTCTTGTTTTCGAATTGGGCCTCGTCAACGCTGCACTGGGATCCAAGCGACGAAGTCGCCGAGACCGTCAGGACGACGCCGGTCGAGCCATCCTGGCATTACCGAGCAACACGGCTTCAAAGTCTTGCGCATCACCGCTGACATTCACCTGCTCGAAGTAATCGTACCAACCCGACGCGGCGATCTGCCGCTCAAATTCGCGCTGAAACTCGACGT
>Ga0210384_10001298_pt1 | contig 34517 bp, 31 predicted proteins | sample IncBWH2MmetaG_FD_160574 | JGI IMG/M metagenome (GOLD analysis project Ga0210384, IMG submission 160574) | Forest soil microbial communities from Barre Woods Harvard Forest LTER site, Petersham, Massachusetts, United States - Inc-BW-H-2-M | ecosystem: Environmental > Terrestrial > Soil >...
AGCGTGGGTACCAGGATGGTGACGAAGTCGGTCTGCGACGTGAAGTTCGAGCGCATCCACAGCACCAGCGAGAACATGATGAAGGCCCCGGTGGCCATCCAGCGCGGGTCCCATTTCGCCACGTTCTTGCCCACCATCGGCGTGAGCAGGATGGCCAGCACGCCCACCGGCGCCAGCGCCATGCCGGCATCGGTGGCCGTGTAGCCCATGTACTGCTGGAGCCACAGCGGCAGCAGCACCACGTTGCCGAAGAACAGGCCGTACGCGATGGCCAGCGTGCCCGCGCCGAACAGGAAGTTGCGCCGCGCGAACAGCCGGATGTCGACCACCGGATGCTCGTCGGTGAGCTCCCACGCCACGAACACCGCGAACGCGATCACCACGATGATGGCCAGCACGACGATGGTGGTGGAGTTGAACCAGTCGAGCTCCTTGCCCTTGTCCAGCATCACCTGCAGGCAGCCCACCCACAGCACGAGCATGGCCAGGCCGATGCCGTCGATGGGTCGCTTGACGATGGGCGTCTCGCGCTTGTGATAGATGCTCCACGTCACGGCCGCGGCGAAGATGCCCACGGGGATGTTGATGTAGAAGATCCAGGGCCAGGTCCAGTTGTCGGTGATGTAGCCGCCCAGCAAGGGCCCGGCCACCGGCGCCACCAGCGTGGTGACGCCCCACAGCGCGAGCGCCGTCCCCGCCTTCTGCGGCGGATAGGTGGACAGCAGCAGCGTCTGCGACAGCGGGATCATGGGCCCGGCCACGAAGCCCTGCAGCACGCGGAACGCGATCAGCAGCTCGATGGACGGCGCCAGGCCGCACAGGATGGACGCGATCACGAACAGGATCACGCTCATCGTGAACAGCTTCACGGCGCCGAAGCGCTGCGTGAGCCAGCCCGTGAGCGGCACCGAGATCGCGTTGGCCACGCCGAAGCTCGTGATGACCCACGTGCCCTGCGAGATGCTCACGCCCAGGTCGCCCGAGATCGAGGGCAGCGAGACGTTGGCGATCGAGGAATCGAGCACGTTCATGAACGTCGCCAGCGACAGCGACAACGTGCCCAACACGAGCGCGCCTCCCTTCAGGGGCGCGCGCGCCGCTGGTGCCGGTGAACTCATGATTGCTTGTGGTGCTTGTGATGCTTGATGCCGCCGTCCGCCGACGCGAGCTTGTCGCCGGCGCCGGAGGCCGCGGCCGTCGGGGCGGAGGTGGCCTGCGGCGCCGCCGAGGCCTGCGCCTTGGCTCGGCCGCCGCCGTTGGAGGCGATGATGCGCGCCACTTCGGCGTCGGCGTCATGCTGCAGCGAATCGAACACGTTCGTCGACGCGACCGCGCCTTGCGCCGCCGTCCGCGGCGTGTCGGAGATCGCGCGGCCGCTCTCGTCGGCGACGTCGACCGTCACGTTCATCGACAGGCCCACCTGCAGCGGGTTCTGGGCGATTTCCTTCGGGTCGAGGGCGATGCGCACCGGCACGCGCTGCACGACCTTGATCCAGTTGCCGGTGGCGTTCTGCGCCGGCAGCAGCGAGAACGCCGCGCCGGTGCCGGCGCCCAGGCCCTCGACCTTGCCGTGGAAGACCACGTGCTTGCCGTAGACGTCGGCCTCCAGCGTGGCCGGCTGGCCGATGCGGATGCGCGCGAGCTGGCCTTCCTTGAAGTTGGCGTCGACCCAGGCGCTGTCCAGCGGCACCACCGACATCAGCGGCACGCCCGCCTGCACGCGCTGGCCCACCTGCACGCTGCGGCGCGCCACCTGGCCGCTGACCGGCGCGAGCACTTCGGCGCGCTGCACCGCGAGCCACGCCTCGCGCACCCTGGCGGAGGCGCGCAGCACGTTCGGATGGTCGGCGACGCTGGTGCCCTCGGTCTGCGACTGGTTGGAGTTCAGTTGCTCCCTGGCCGCGTCCAGCGCCGACTTGGCGGCGGTGTAGGCGCTCTTCGCGGAGGCCAGGCCCTGCGTCGCGTGCTCGTACTCTTCCTTGCCGACGGCGCCGCTCTGCACCAGCGGCTGGCGGCGGTTCACGTCGTCCTGCGCCTTCGAGAGATCGGCGGCCGCGCGCGTGGCGTCGGCGGCGCGGGCATCGATCTGGGCCTGCAGGGTGGAGTTGTTGGCGAACAGGATGCGCGTCTCGCGCACGGTCTGCGCCAGCGCGGCCTCGGCCTGGTCCAGCGCCACGCGCGAGTCCGCCGGGTCGAGCTTGACCAGCAGTTGGCCGGCCTTGACGTAGTTGGTGTCGTCGGCCTGGATGGCCGTGACGGTGCCGCCGGCCTGCGCGGTGATCTGCACCACGTTGGCCGACACGTAGGCGTTGTCGGTGGCCTCGGAATGGCGGCCGGTCATCCAGTAGTAGATGCCGTAGCCGCCGCCGATCACCAGCACGGCCACCGCGATGGCGGTCAGGGCCGTGCGACGCCTGGGGTTGCCGGCCGGCGCGATGGTGGCGGAAGCGGCGTTGTCGTTGGCAGGAGCGTTCATGGTCTGTTAGGCGGGCGTGAGGTTGTCGTTCTTGGCGGTCGTCGTCGGTGCGGACGCCGCGGCGGCGGGAGTCGGAGTGGCGGCGGACCAGCCGCCGCCGAGCGCCTTCATCAGCTGGGCCTGGACGTCGAGCGCGCGGTAGCGCAGGTCGACCTCGAGGCGGCGTTCGGCCAGCATCTGCGTCTCGGCGTTGAGCACGATCAGCGCGTTGCCCAGGCCCTGGCCGTAGCGCTTCTGCGAGAAGTCGTAGCTGTCGGTGGAGGCGGCCAGCGCCTGGCGCTGCAGCGTGAGCTGGCGTTCGATGGAGGCCGCGGACGTGGCGGCGTCGGCCGCCTCGCGCACGGCGTCGATCACCTGCTGGTTGTAGGCCTGGATCGCGGCATCGCGGTCGGCGGCCTTGCCCTTCAGCTGGGCGCGCAGCTGGCCGCCCTCGAAGATGGGCAGGTGCAGCGCCGGGCCGAACGACCACTGCTTGCTGGGCAGCTCGAGGAAGTTCTTCAGGCTGATGGAGTCCAGCCCGAAGCCGGCCGAGAAGTTGATGTCCGGATAGAACTGCGCGCGTTGCGAGGCCACCTGCTGGTTGGCGGCCTCCGCGCGCGCCAGAGCGGCGGCGACGTCGGGCCGGCGCGCGATCAGGTCGGCGCCCAGCACCGGCGGCTGCGGCGACACCTGGAGCTGGTCCAGCGTGGGCGCCAGCGCGGCCAGGGACTGCATGGGCTGAGCCGTGAGCGCGGCCAGCATGTGGCGGGTGAGGTCGATCTGCTCGTCGAGCGACTCGATCTGCGCGAGCGTGTCGGGCAGCGCGCCCTCGCCCTGCTTCTGCTCGACCACGGTGTCGAGGCCGGCCTGCACGCGCTGTGTGATCAGCGACAGCATCTGCTTGCGCTGGTCGTAGGTGCGTTGCGCGACGGCGCGCTGGCTCTCGAGGCGCGCCAGCGAGAAATAGGTGCGCACGACCTGCGTGGCGATCTGCTGCGCCGCGACGTCGGCGTCGGCGCGCGCGGCGCGGGCGCTGCCCAGCGCCGCCTCGATGTCGGCCTTCTGGCGGCCGAACAGGTCGGCGTCCCACTTCAGGCCGAACGCGGCGTCGGACTGGTTGAAGATGCTGCCACCGTACGGCGGCGGGAACAGCCCGTTGCGCGAGAGGAGCTCGCGCTTGACGCTCGCGTCGAAGTCGACGTGCGGGAGTTCGGCGCCGCGGGCGTTGTCCACCACCGCCTGCGCGCGCGCGACACGAGCCTGCGCGGCCGCCAGGTTGGGCGAGCCGGCCACGGCCTTGTCCACGAGCGCGCTCAACTGGGCGTCGCCGAACTGCTTCCACCACTGCGCGTCGACCGCGGTGGTCTGCTGCGTGGCGGACAGGCCCAGCGAATCGGCCGTGCGGGCCGTGGCGGGCGCGGACTGGCTGCCCATCGAGGCGCAGCCGGCCAGCATCAGCATGGCGGCCGAGGCGATGGCCACGGCGAAGGTGCCGGCGGACAGCACGCGCGGCATGTCGAGGTCGAGGCCGCGATGCGTGGGACGGCGCGTGGCGCGGCGCTCCACCTGCGGCTCGCCGGTCTTGGGGGACGCGCCGGCGTGGCGCGGGCAGTCCTGGGGTTGCTTGGCGCAGTTCATGGCAGGTCTTTCAGTCGGGGGTCGCTGCGTTGTTGTTGGTGGCGGTGCGCAAGGCCTCGCCATTGGCGCGCATGCGCTTGAGCATGCCCAGCAGCGCGCGCCATTCTTCCTTCGAGAAGCCGGCCAGGTGCAGGTTGAGCACCTCGGCCAGCACGGCCGGCACGACGGCGGCCACTTCGCGGCCGCTCTCGGTCAGCTCGAGATTCACCACGCGCCGGTCCTCGCTGGAGCGCACGCGCGCCACCAGGCCCTTGGCCTCGAGGCGGTCGAGCGCGCGCGTCATGGCGCCCGGGTCGCTCTGCAGCTTGCGGGCGAGCTCGGCCACGGTGCCGCATTCGCCGTGCGCCAGCTTGAACAGCGGCACCCATTGCGCGTGCGTGAGGTCGTGGTCGACCAGGCGACGGTCGACCTGGCTCGTGATGGAACCGACGACACCCTTGAGCACGGACCCGATGCTCTCTTCCTGGGTGTAGCCCTCGGCAGAGTAGAAATCGGCACTCGGGTGCGGATCGTTGGTGGATGACATGGAGGCGAATATACTTGCTTAGGCAATGACTGCGTCGACAATCATTGAATAGGCTCTTATTGCGTGGGGGTATACCCTTTGTCGCCCGGCGAAAGTCCCCTGTCACCCGCAGACCGTAGACTTCGACAGATATGACCACTGCTTCCGAACGCGCGAAGGCGGCCTCCCCGCGCTCGCTGTCTGGCCTGCTTCCCTTTCTGCGTCCGTATCGGGGACGCATCGCCGCGGCGATCCTGTTCCTGATCCTGGCCGCGATCACCACGCTCGCCTTCCCGACGGCGTTGCGCAAGCTCATCGATGGCGGCCTGGCCAGCTCGCCCATCGTGGCCGGGGGCGCCACCACGGCCGTCGCCAACGGCAACCGGCTGCTGGCGTTGCGCGACCACTTCCTCGCGTTGTTCGGCGTGGGCGTGGCGCTGGGCGTGTTCTCCGCGCTGCGCTTCTACACGGTGACCTGGCTGGGCGAGCGCGTCACCGCCGACCTGCGCAGCGCCGTCTACCGCCACGTGGTGCGCCAGAGCCCGGCGTTCTTCGAGACCAACGCCACCGGCGAGGTGCTGTCGCGCCTGACCACCGACACCACGCTGGTGCAGCAAGTGGTGGGCTCCAGCCTGTCGATGGGCCTGCGCAACGGCGTGATGGGCATCGGCGCGATGGTGATGCTCATCGTCACCAACCCGTATGTGATGACGCAGGTGCTGGGCATCCTGCTGCTGGTGGTGGCGCCGGCCATGGTCTTCGGCCGGCGCGTGCGCAAGCTGAGCCGCGCCAGCCAGGATCGCGTGGCCGACTCCAGCGCGATCGCCGCCGAGGTGCTCAACGCCATCCCCGTGGTGCAGAGCTACACGCAGGAAGATCGCGAGGCCGAACGCTTCGCGGTGTCCACCGAGCACGCGTTCGACACCGCGCGCAAGCGCACGCGGGTGCGCTCCATGCTCGTGGCCTTCATCATCAGCGCCACCTTCGGCGCGCTGCTGTGGGGCCTGTACCAGGGCACGCAGGCGGTCATCGCCGGCAAGGTGAGCGCCGGCCATCTCGGCGAGACCATCGTCTACGTGCTGCTGCTGGTGAGCAGCGTGGCGGTGCTGTCGGAGGTCTACGGCGACCTGCTGCGCGCCGCCGGCGCCTCCGAGCGCCTGATGGAGCTGCTGGCCGCCGTGTCGCCAGTGGCGGATCCCGCCGCGCCGCGGGCGCTGCCGCCCACGCGCGCGGGCTCGTCGGTGGAGCTGCGCCACGTGCAGTTCCATTACCCGTCGCGGCCGGCCCATGCGGCGCTGTCCGACTACTCGCTGCGTGTCAGGCCCGGCGAGACCGTGGCGCTGGTGGGCCCCAGCGGCGCCGGCAAGAGCACGGTGTTCCAGCTGCTGCTGCGCTTCTACGACACCGGCGCCGGCAGCGTCCTGGTGGACGACGTCGACGTGCGCACCACGTCGCTGGAGGCACTGCGCTCGCGCATCGGCATCGTCCCGCAGGACTCCACGGTGTTCTCCGCCGACGCGATGGAGAACATCCGCTACGGCCGCCCCGACGCCACCGACGACGAGGTCGTCGCCGCCGCCCGCGCGGCCTTCGCCGACGAGTTCATCCGCCGCCTGCCCGAGGGCTACAAGACCTTCCTGGGCGAGCGCGGCGTGCGGCTGTCGGGCGGCCAGCGCCAGCGCATCGCGATCGCGCGCGCGATGCTCAAGAACCCGCCGCTGCTGCTGCTCGACGAGGCCACCAGCGCGCTCGACGCCGAGAGCGAACGGATGGTCCAGGCGGCGCTGGAAGCGGCGATGGCCGACCGCACCACGCTGGTCATCGCCCACCGCCTGGCCACCGTGCAGAAGGCCGACCGCATCGTGGTGATGGAGCAAGGCCGCATCGTGGAAGAGGGCAACCATCGGGAATTGATGCAGCGCGACGGGCTCTACGCGAAGCTTGCAAGAATGCAGTTCCACCTCGACCCGCTGGCCCCCTCCGCCGAGGCGGCCGAGCCGGAAGAAGCCGCCTGATCGCGCTGCCACCACATGACGACCCCACCCGAAGACGTCGACGCGCTGTTCGGCGCTGCCGCGCCGCCGCCGCCCGTCCAGTCCGTACCGCCTGGCAATCCGCTGCTCCGTGCCACGAAGATCGACGCCCGCAAGGAGCATCGCGTCAAGGTGTCGTGGCCGGCGCGGGTGCAGCTGCCCGGCGGCAAGGTGGTCGAGCTGCGCGTGCGCGATCTTTCGGAAAGCGGCGTGGGCCTGGTCAGCGACCTCCACATCCCGGCCAGCACCGTGCTGAACTTCGCGATGGGCGTGCCGGGGCTGAACGAACCCACGAAGATCACGCCCGTGACGGGCACCATCCGGACCACCTACGTGGTGCTGCAGGGACCCGACCTGTGCTGCGGCGGCACGTGGGTGTCGCTGCCCGCGGACAGCCGGGATCTGCTGGACAAGTGGATCCGGCGGCTGCGCAAGTAAGGTCAGACGCTGCTCGTGGGAAGATCTCTAATTTCTGTCTTGACAGAAATTATGGAAGTCCTAGACTCCAACCCATGGAACTGACAGATGTCGCACGCAAGTTCGTCCTGCACTGGGGCGAGATGGGATCCGCCTGGGGCGTCAACCGCTCCGTCGCTCAGATCCATGCGCTGCTGTTCTTCAATGGCAAGCCGCTGCACGCCGAGGAACTGGCCGAAACGCTGGGCATCGCGCGCTCCAACGTGAGCACCAGCCTGCGGGAACTGCAGAACTGGAACCTGATCCGCGCGACACACGTGCTCGGAGACCGCCGCGACTATTTCGAGACCTCGCTGGACGTCTGGACGCTGTTCCGCACCGTCGTGCGCGAGCGCAAGGAACGCGAATTCGACCCCACCACGCGCGCGCTGCAATCGATGACGGCCATGCCGGGCTTCGAGCATGAGCCTCCCGACGTGCAGGATCGCGTGCGCGACACCCTGCGCCTGATGACGACGCTGAGCGTCTGGTCCGACGAGATGCTGCGTCTGTCGCCCGCGACGCTGGAGAAGGTGCTGAACATGGGCGCCAGCGTCCAGCGCTTCGTGCGCGGCGCACCCGCGCCAGCCAATGAAGTGCGCGACGCCGACGGCGTTGCCCTGCCGCTCGGTCCGCCGCCGTATTGAAGCTCGTTCGTCCCTTTTTTTGATCGCATATTTCTGTTCATACTGAAATTACAATCATGAAAGCCAACAACTACCCGCTCACCCTCTTCTACGACGGCGACTGCCCCGTCTGCCGCCACGAGATGCGCGCGCTTCAACGGCGCGATTCGGCTCGCCGCCTGCGCTTCGAGAATGTCCGCGACATCGGCTTCGAGGCCCCCGCGCAGACCACGCTGAACGCCATGCTGACGTCCATCCACTCCCGCACGGCCGAGGGGCGCATCACAGCCGGCGTCGAGACGCTGCGGCTGGCCTACCGCGCCGTCGGCCTTGGCTGGCTGGTCGCGCCGACGACCTGGCCGCTGTTGCGCGGCGCCTCCGACCGCGCCTACCTCTGGCTCGCACGCCACCGTTTCGCGATGCCCGCCTGGCTGGGCCCGGCCGCCTTCGGTCTGCGCTCGCGCGACGGCGAGTGCAATGATTCCAGCTGCTCACTTTGAAGGAGGAGGCAGCATGAACGTTCTCGTGTGCGGCGCGCGCGGCTTCATCGGCCGGGCCACGTGCGATGCCTTGCGGCGGCGCGGCCATCGCGTCATGGCGGCAAGCTCTTCGGCCGCCGGCATCGACACCGTCACAGTCGACTTCGCACGAGACACCGACGCCGCCACATGGCGTCCGCGGCTCGTGGGCATGGACGCCATCGTCAACGTGGTGGGCGTACTGCGGGACAGCGCGCGGCGCCCGATCGTCGCGGCGCACCAGCAGGTGCCCGAGGCCCTCTTCGAGGCCTGCGCCCAGGCCGGCGTCCGACGCGTGGTGCACGTGTCGGCGCTGGGCATCGCCGGATCGGCCACGCTTTACGCACGCACCAAGATCGCGGCTGAGAACGCGCTGCAGGCGCGGGCGGGTCGGCTTGACGGCGTCGTTGTCCGACCGAGTATCGTGTTCGGCCGCGGCGGCGCGAGCAGCGAGCTGTTCATCTCGCTCGCGAGGCTGCCCGTCCTGCTCCTGCCCGAGGCAGTACGCCGGACGCGCGTGCAACCCGTGGCCGTCGCGGAATTGGCCGAGGCGATCGCGCGCCTCGTCGATACCCCGGAAAGTGCCACGCGCGAGCTGGACGCCGTCGGCCCCGAGCCGATCGCGCTCGGCGACTTCATCGCGAGCCTGCGCGCGCAGGCGGGACGCGCGCCCGCTCGCGTTGGCACGCTGCCGGGCGCGCTCGCGCGCTGGAGCGCACGCGCCGGCGACGTGCTCCCGGTCTCGCCATGGTGCAGCGAGACGCTCTCGCTGCTGGGTGCCGACAACATCGCCGAGCCCGGACCGTTCGAGCACGTGCTGGGGCGCCGCGCCACGCGTTTCGATACCCTGCTTCAAGGAGCCAATCGGTGAACGCGCGCGACCTGCAACTGCTGCGGCACAGCCTCGTCCTCGTATGGTTCGCGACCGCGCTCTCGAGCGCCTGGGAGGCGCACGGCCGGAGCGCAGCGCTGCTCCACCAGGCCGGCGTCGACGAATCGACGCTTGCAGCGCTCATGCTGTGGGGCGGCGTCGCGCTCGACGCGGGCGTCGGCGCACTTCTGATGTTGGCGCCGCTGCGCCTTGCCGCGACGGTGGCACTGGCGGCCACGCTCGCGATGACCGTGCTCACCTCCGTCGCGCTGCCCGGCCAATGGCTCGACCCGCTCGGGTCGCTCACCAAGAACCTGCCCATCCTCGCGGTGCTGATCGTGCTGCGACGCAACGCCTCATGAACCTCTACCTGATCGTCAAGACCCTGCACATCCTGTCGAGCGTGCTCCTCGTGGGCACCGGCTTCGGCACGGCGTTCTACCTGTTCTTCGCCAATCGCCTGCCCGCGCTGGCCGGCCGCGGCGCCAGCATGGAGGCGCAGGCAGTGGTCAGCCGGCTCGTGGTGCGCGCCGACCTGTGGTTCACAACGCCCGCAGTCATCTTCCAGCCGTTGTCGGGGTTCGCGCTGATGAAGCTGGCCGGATGGCCGATGACGACGCCGTGGATCGTCGCCTCGATCGCGCTCTATGCGTTCGCGGGCGCGTGCTGGCTGCCGGTGCTGGTGCTGCAGCACCGGATGGCTCGCACGGTGGCGACCGACCTCGCTGCAGGCCGGCCGCTGAACCCGTCGTACTGGCGCGACGCCCGCCGCTGGGAGCGGCTGGGCTATCCGGCCTTCGTCACGATGATCGCCATCTACGCGCTGATGGCGAACAAGCCGACGCTGTGGGGTTGAGCCGCCGTCAAGGCGCGTAGAGCGCCGCGCAATGCCCCGGCTGGCTGGGCGACGGGGAGATGGTGTCGCCCTTCGCCACGCACTGGCTCGCCGGCAGCGCCGCGCGCGTCTCCACGTGCGCCACCAGCAGGTCGAACGCCGCGTGCGCGTGGGGCTCGATCAGCGCGAGTTGCGGGAACGCGTCCTGGTAGGTCTCGATGTGGTTGCCGTTCTGCACCTCGTACAGCCGGTACGGCGCGTCGCGCTCGTCGTGGCGCGGGCCCCAGCCGTCGTTCGCCTGCGCCGCCGCCACCTTGCGGGCGTAGGCGCGCGCATGGTGGTCGATGGGCAGCAACGCGTCCATCGTGCCGGCCACGGTGACCAGCGGGCGCTGGATGCGGCCCGTCGTCGCGAACGACGCCACCTGCGCGCCCACGTCGGAGGCCGACAGCCGCGCGACGTAGTTGTACGTGCCGGTGCCCGAGTTGTACGTGTCGTACGTCGGATCGAGCCGCTTCTGCCACTGGCACTGCGTCACCTCCCAGAACTGCGCCCAGTAGCTCGTCCACAGGGTAGCCGTGGGGCTGGCGACGATGTCGGGCGGGTAGCCGGCGGCGCGGATGTTCTTCGCGGCGGTGCTGTTGGCGTCGAGCCCGGAGGCCGCGTAGTCGTTGTAGTTGAGGATCGCGGCCGGCAGGTCGGTGAGCAGGTTGGGGGCGTGCTCGTCGACGAAGGTGCCCTCCCAGTCGACGCCGCCGTCGAACAGCTCGGGCGCGGTCTCGACGGCGCGGCGCACCTGGTAGCCGCCGTTGGACGTGCCCACGGCGTAGACGAAGCGCGCCTGGCGGCCGTAGTTGGAGAGCACGCCCTGGCGCGCGAGCCGCGCGGCCTTGATCATGGTTTCGGTCCAGCGCGAGAACTGCTGGTTGGCGCCGTTGTCGAAGAAGCTCACGTAGGTCGTGGACACCGGGTTCAGCCGGCAGCCCAGCGGGTCGGCGGACGTGGTCAGCTGCAGGTTGAGCACGCCCTTGTTCTGCGACGCATAGGCGTAGCCCTTCTGCACCACGTAGTCGCTCCACGCGAAGTCGCCGTTGAACTCGCTGCGCGTGCCCGAGGCGCCGGCCACCACGAGGCGGCCGTTCCAGTCCTGCGGCAGGCGCAGAAGGAAGCGCGCCTGGCCCGTGGGATCGGACGCGATGCGGCCGTCGAGCTGGATGCCCGGCACGACCTTGGTGACTGGCGTGCGCTTGGCGGCGCTCGGCGCGATCGTCGCGCGATCGGTCTGCGGCGTGAACGCGAACGCCGGAAGACCGGCGATCGAGTTGTTGGCCGGCGTGGTGTCGGGGTTGGTGGTGGTGAGGTCGGCGCTGTCTACGCAGGTGGCGTCGGCGAGAGCGGGACCGAACTGCCGCAGCAGCTTGTCACACGCCGTGGAGGCGCTGGCGGCCAGCGGAACGAAACAGGCGAGCGCCAGCACGGGCGCCCGACGGCGAAGCAATGTCGTCATCGGCAAGTCTCCATGGGTTTCTTTTGGGGCCCACGAAGACTACTGCCGCACCCTCACCGGCGCAATCCGATGAGGGGGTGGCCCGTCATTCCACCTAAGTGATTCCCCGAGGTGCTCAGGACGCCTGGGGCGCGGCCCGGCGGCTGTAGGCGGCGATGCCCAGCGCGCCGAGGAAGCCGCCGACGACGGCGACGTACCACAGCGGCGACGTGCCCGCCGGGCCGTTGACGGCCACGAGTCCCGCGCCCGCGGCGACGAGGCCCAGCACGGACAGCAGCGCGATCAGGAACAGCGGCACGGCCACTGCCTTGGTGGCGAAGCCGCGCGCCGGATCCAGGTCGCTGACGACCAGCAGGAACCAGCCGAGCAGGGTCAGCAACGGGAACAGGATCCACAGCGACAGGCCCGGCGCGGCCGCGACCAGGCCCAGCGGCGCGGCGGCGAGCAGCGCGCCCGACAGGATGCCCAACAGGGCGAGGAGGCCGCCGGCGATTGCGATCATTGCAGGAATCCGTTGCGATGGTTGATTCAGGCGTGGCCCAGCCTGGCGAACGCGAGCGCGGCCGAGAACAGCGCGGCGACCACGCCGATGAACTTCCAGGTCTGGGCATGCAGCTCGCGGTGGAAGTTCGGCTCGATGCGCAACACCGTCGATTCGACCGCCCGCACCTCGTCGCGCGTGGCGAGGCGATCCAGTTTCGCTTCGAGGGCGAGCTGGCGGTCTTCGATCGCGCGGAGTCTTTGTTCCATGGCGCCATCTTCGCCTCGCTGCCCGCCATCGTCAAACGGGGGTCCTGGCGGCATCGGTGGGTGGCCCGGCAGTTCCTGGAATGCGTGTTCCAAAGCAGGTCGCTCGCAAGGTTGTGGACATCCGCTCAAGCATACGGAAGCATTCGCCGGATGCAAGCCATCGCCACCCGCGAGGCGCCCAATGGCCGGAAACCCCCGTTTTGGCCGCCTCGTGCGTCGCTTACCGATCGCGCAGGCCCAGCAACGCGCGCGCCCGCGCCGGCGACGCGATGGCCCGCCCCACCCGCTCGGCGCACGTCGCCAGCGCTTCGATCATCACGCCGTTCCCGCTCGCGCGTTCCCCGCCCGGCAGGTAGAAGCTGTCCTCCAGCCCGGTGCGCAGCATGCCGCCCAGCTCGGCGGTCTTCTGGTGCACCGGCCAGATCTCCTCGCGGCCGATCAGCGTGGCCTGCCACACGGCGCCCGGGGCGATCCAGCGCGGCAGGAGTCCGAGCAGGTCGGCGTCGCAGGGCATGCCCGACGCGACGCCCATGACGAGGTTGTATTCGGGCGTGCCCATGCCCGGCTTGAACATGCCGGACTTCAGGTACATGCCCACCGAGCGCACGATGCCCACGTCGAAGCACTCGAACTCCGGATGCGAGCCCGCGGCCTCCATTGCGTCGAGGAACTGCTGCACCTTGGCCACCGGGTTGTCGAACACCATGGGCGGCCAGGCCCAGCGGCCGTCGGAGCGCAGCTTCAGGTAGTTGAGGCTGCCCGCGTTGCAGGCCGCGATCTCGGGCCGCACGCGTTCGATGCAGGCCACCGGACCGCTGATGTCCTTGCCGATCACGCCGGTGGTGAGGTTGATGATCACGCCCGGGCACGCGGCGCGGATCGCGCCGCAGACGTCCTCGGCCACGTCGGGATCCCACGACGGCAGGTGGCCCTGGCCTTCGTCCTGGCGGCGGATGTGCACGTGCATGATGGACGCGCCGGCGTTGAACGCGTCGCGCGCCTCGGCCGCCATCTGCGCCGCGGTGACGGGCACCGGATGCTGCGCGGGGTCGGTGAGCACGCCGGTCAGCGCGCAGGTGAGGATGGCCTCGTTCATGCCTTGGTCTCCGTCTCGTCCAGGTCCAGCGTCACCAGCACCGCGCCCGAGGCCACCGTGTCGCGCGGCGCCACGTGCACCGCGCTCACGACGCCGCCGGCGGCCGCGTTGAGCCACATCTCCATCTTCATCGCCTCGACGCACACCAGCGGCTGGCCGACGACGACGCGCTGGCCCGGCGCGACGGCCACCTGCGCCACGACACCGGCCACCGGCGCGCGCGCCACGCGGGCCGCGGCGCCGGCGTCGGGCTGCGGGAACGGCGAGGGTTCGGCGAAGACGTGCACGGCGGCGTCGCGCGCGACGTGCACGCCCTGCCCGTCGTCGATGACCAGGCGCCGGCGGCGCACGCCGTCGATGTCGACCGCGCGCCAGCCGTCGGCGTCGGGCGCGTGCAGCAGCACCTCGAGAACGCGCTCGCCGACCGTCACGCGCGCGCCGCGCTCCACCGCCAGCGAGCGCGTGACGCCGGCGCACGCGAGCGCGATGCGGCGCATGGCGACGCTGGCGGCCAGCGGCCCGCTCGTCGGCGCCGGCTCCGGCGCCCGCGCGCGCAGCGCGGCAGCAATGGCCCAGTCCTCGTCCTCGGGCAGCGGCGCCACGTTGATCGGATCGCGCGCGGCGGCCCAGTCGTCGAGCCGCTTCGTGGTGACCGCGCCGGCGACGAACTCGGGATGCCGTGCCAGGTCGCGCAGGTAGCGGCCGTTGTTGCGCGGGCCCAGCAGCGGGCTGTCCTCCAGCGCCGCGCCCAGGCGGCGCAGCGCGTCCGCGCGATCGCGGCCGTGCACGATCACCTTGGCCACCATCGCGTCGTAGAACGGCGACACGACGCCGCCCTCGGCGATGCCGTCGTCGATGCGCACCGACGCGAGCAGGCTGGGCGGCACGCCCTGCGTGCCCGCGTCCGCGCGTCCCGCGCGCAGCGCGCGCGCGGGGCGCCAGTGCAAGAGGCGGCCGGTCTGGGGCGAGAAGCCGTCGTAGGGATCCTCCGCGTAGAGCCGGGCCTCGATGGCGTGGCCCGTCCAGGTGATCTCGTCCTGGCGCAAGGGCAGCGCATCGCCGGCGGCCACCCGCAGCTGCCACTCCACGAGGTCGAGGCCGGTCACGCATTCGGTGACGGGATGCTCCACCTGCAGCCGCGTGTTCATCTCCAGGAACCAGTGGCGGCGCTGCGCGTCGACGATGAACTCCACCGTGCCCGCGCCCACGTAGCCCACCGCGCGCGCCGCGGCGACCGCGTCGCGGCCCATGGCGGCGCGCATGCCGGCGTCGACGAAGGGCGACGGCGATTCCTCGATCACCTTCTGGCGCCGGCGCTGCGCGCTGCAGTCGCGCTCGCCCAGGTGCACCACGTTGCCGTGGCTGTCGGCGAAGACCTGGATCTCGATGTGGCGACCCTCGGCGACCAGGCGCTCCAGCATCAGCGTGCCGTCGCCGAAGGCCGACGCGGCCTCGCGGCGCGCGCTCGCGATCGCATCCGCGAGCTCGGGGGCCGCATGGACGAGACGCATGCCGCGCCCGCCGCCGCCGGCCACGGCCTTGACCAGCAGCGGATAGCCCAGCGCCTCGGCCTGCCCGGCCAGCGCGGCATCCGATTGATCATCACCGAGATAGCCCGGCACGCAGGGCACGCCCGCGGCCAGCATGCGGCGCTTGGCGCCCGCCTTGTCGCCCATCGCGGCGATGGCCGAGGCCGGCGGGCCGATGAAGACGAGGCCGGCATCGGCGCAGGCCTGGGCGAAGTCGGCGCGCTCGGACAGGAAGCCGTAGCCGGGATGGACCGCGTCGGCCCCGGTGCGAGCGGCCGCGGCGAGCACGGCGGCCATCCGGAGATAGGACTCGGCGGCCGTCTGCCCGCCCAGCGCCACGGCCTCGTCGGCCAGCGCCACGTGCGGCGAGGCTGCATCGGGCTCGCTGAAGACGGCCACCGTGCGGTAGCCCAGCGCGCGCGCCGTGCGGATCACGCGGCACGCGATCTCACCCCGATTCGCGATGAGGATCTTGTTCATTGCGGAGCCCACGACGGCGAACGCTTCTGCAGGAAGGCCGTCATGCCCTCGATGCCTTCGGGCCCGCGCGCGGCCTTGGCGAACAGCTGCGCGGCGTCGTCCACGAGGTCGGCCGCGGGCGTGTGCAGCGCGCGCGCCATCAGCGCCTTGGTGGCCGCGATCGCGCCGGGCGCGCAGCGCAGCGTCTGCGCCAGCGTGGTCGCGAGCGCGGCATCGAGCGCGGCACCGTCCTCGTGCACCTCGTGCACCAGGCCGATGGCCAGCGCCTGGGCGGCGTCCAGCCTGCCGCCGGTCACGGCCAGCCGGCGTGCCTGCGAGGCGCCGACGCGCTCGACGAGGAACGCGGCGATCTGCGCGGGCACCACGCCCAGCGAGGTCTCGGGCAGGCGCAGCTGCGCGCCCTGCCCCGCCAGCGCCACGTCGACGACGCACGCGAGCCCCAGGCCGCCGCCCATCACCGCCCCCTCCAGCACGGCGATCGTGGCGAGGCCCGTGCGCGCGAACGCGCCGCACAACGCGCCGAAGCGGGCGTTGACGGCGGCGATGGCGTCCGGGTCGCCGGCCAGCTCGCGCTGGCGCGCCTGGGCCATGTCCTGCAGGTCGGCGCCGGCGCAGAAGTGGCCGCCCGCGCCGCGCAGCACGATGGCGCGCACGTCACCCGCGGCCTCGGCCCGCGCGAGCACGTCGCGCAGCTCGTCCACCATGCGCAGCGACATCGCGTTGCGCGTCGCCGGCCGGTCCAGCGTGATGTGCAGCACGCCGCCGTCGGTGCTGACGGCCAGGGTCCCGGCCATCAGTGGCTTCCCTTGGGCAGCGTCCCTTCCAGCTTGCAGATGATGCCCAGCATCACCTCGTCGGCGCCGCCGCCGATGGAGATCAGGCGCGAGTCGCGGTAGGCCTGCGAGATCGGGTTGTCGCGCGTGAAGCCCATGCCGCCCCAGTACTGCAGGCAGCTGTCGGCCACCTCGCGGCTGAGGCGTCCGCACTTCAGCTTGGCCATGGACGCCAGCTTGCTCACGTCCTTGCCCGAGATGTAGAGCTCGCAGCACTGGTAGGTGAGCGCGCGCAGCGCCGCCACCTCGGTGCGCAGCTCGGCCAGGCGGAAGTGCACCACCTGGTTGTCGAGGATGCTCTTGCCGAAGGCCTGGCGCTCGCGGGTGTACGCGATGGTGAGGTCGATCAGGCGATCCAGGCTCCTCAGCGACGAGGCCGCGCCCCACATGCGCTCCTCCTGGAACTGCATCATCTGGAACGCGAAGCCCATGCCCTCCTGGCCGATCAGGTAGCGCTGCGGCACGCGCACGCCGTCGAAGAACAGCAGCGCGGTGTCGGACGAGTCCATGCCGATCTTGTGGATCTTCTGCCTGGTGATGCCCGGAGAATTCATCGGCACGATGATCAGGCTCTTGTTCTTGTGCGCCGGGCCGTCGCTGGTGTTGGCCAGCAGGCAGCACCAGTCGGCCTGCAGGCCGTTGGTGATCCACATCTTGCTGCCGTTGATCACGTAGTCTCCGCCGTCCTTGCGCGCCGTGGTCTTGATGGCCGCGACGTCGGAGCCGCCGCCGGGCTCGCTCACCGCCACGCAGCCGACGACGTCGCCCGCGATCGACGGGGCGAGGAACTCGCGGCGCAGCTCGTCGGAGCCGAAGCGGGCCAGCGCGGGCGTGCACATGTCGGTGTGCACGCCGATGGACATGGGCACGCCGCCGCACGTGCAGTCGCCCAGCGCCTCGGCCATCACCATCGAGTAGGAGAAGTCGAGGCCGGCGCCGCCGAACTCCTCGGGGTATTTCAGGCCCAGCAGGCCGAGGTCGCCCAGCTTCTTCATCACCTCGTGCGCGGGGTACTGCTCGTCGGCCTCCCACTTCGGCACGAACGGGTTGAGCTCCTTGGCGACGAAGCGGGAGACGGTCTCGGAGAGGGCCTTGTGTTCGGTCGTGAATTTCATGGTCTTGTCTCGTGGATTCGTGTTCAGAAGCGGGCGATGCCGAAGGCGTTGGGACGCAGGCTGCGCTGATCGGCCTCGCGCGCGAGCGCCAGCGCCAGCGCCAGCACGCGGCGCGTGTCGCGCGGGTCGACGATGCCGTCGTCCCACAGCCGCGCGGTGCCGAACAGCACGTTGGATTCGCGGTCGATGCGGTCGCGCAGCTGGTTGCCGATCGCAGCCAGCGCCTCCGCGTCGACCGGCGCGCCGGCGCGCGCGAGCTTGCCCGCGCCGACGATCTCCATCACCTTGCCGGCCTGCGCGCCGCCCATCACCGCGGTGCGCGCGTTGGGCCAGGAGAAGATGAAGCGCGGATCGAAGCCGCGGCCGCACATGCCGTAGTTGCCCGCCCCGAACGAGCCGCCGATCACGAAGGTGAACTTGGGCACGCGCGCGTTGGCCACGGCCTGGATCATCTTGGCGCCGTGCTTGATCGCGCCGCCGCGCTCGGCCGCCGAGCCCACCATGTAGCCGGTGGTGTTCTGCAGGAAGACGAGCGGCGTGCCCGACTGGTCGCACAGCTGGATGAACTGCGCGGCCTTGTTGGCGCCGGCGGGCTGGATCGGGCCCATGTTGCCCAGGAGGCCCACCAGCTGGCCATCGACGCGGGCGTGGCCGCACAGGGTGTCCGCGCCGAAGCCGGGCTTGAACTCGAGGAAGTCGGAGCCGTCGACCAGCCGCGCGATGACCTCGCGCACGTCGTAGGGCTCGCGCTCGTCGGCCGGCACCACGCCCATCAGTTCCTCGGCCGGGTACAGCGGCGCGGCGGCGGCGTTGGCGGCCGGCGCGGCGTCCCATTGCAGCTTGTCGACCAGCTCGCGCGCGATCGCGATGGCGTGCGCGTCGTTCTCGCCCAGGTACTCGCCCAGGCCCGTCACCTCGGCGTGGGTCTGCGAGCCGCCCAGCTCCTCGTCGGTGACGTCCTCGCCGATGGCCGCCTTCACCAGCGGCGGCCCCGCGAGATAGATGCTGGAGCGGCCGCGCACCAGCACCACGTAGTCGGACAGGCCCGGCAGGTAGGCGCCGCCGGCCGTGGACGAGCCGTGCACCACCGCGATCTGCGGGATGCCCGCGGCCGACAGCCGCGCCTGGTTGGCGAAGCTGCGGCCGCCCTCCACGAACATCTCGCTCTGGTACATCAGGTTCGCGCCGCCCGACTCCACGAGATAGATCAGCGGCAGCCGGTTCTCGAGCGCGACCTGCTGCGCGCGCAAGGCCTTGCGCAGGCCCATCGGCGAGACGGTGCCGCCCTTCAAGGCGCTGTCGCTGGCCGAGATCACCACGCGCTTGCCCGCCACCAGTCCGATGCCCACGATGGAGCCACCGCCCTGCACCGACTTCCTGCCGTCGTCGTCGTGCATGCCCAGCCCCGCCAGCGCGGACAGCTCCAGGAAGCCGCTGCCGCGGTCCAGCAACTGCGCCACACGCTCGCGCGGCAGCAGCTGGCCGCGCTGCTCGAACTTGTCGCGCTTGGATGCGCTCTCGGCGATCACCTGCTGCTCGAGCCCGCGCACGCCGGCCAGGCGTTCGGCCATGCGGGCCGCGTTGGCGAGGAAGGCGGCGGACTTCGGGTCGAGTTTCGAGACGATCGCGGGCATCAGGCGGCTTCCGGCTTGTCTTGCTGGAGCACGGCCGGCGTGACCGCGCGATGGAAGCCGTCGAACGGCACCGACCTGTCGTGGTCGACCGACGGGAACAGCGGCGAGCCCAGCGACGCCCCGCCGTCGATCTGCAACGTGATGCCCGTGATGAACGACGCGGCCGGCGACAGCAGGAACACGATGGCCGCGCTGACCTCGGCCTCCAGGCCCAAGCGGCGCAGCGGCACGTGGCGCTTGAGCCTGGGGATCAGCGCCTTCATGGCGCCGCCGTAGGTATCCATGCCGCTGGAGGCGATCCAGCCCGGCGCGACCGCGTTCACGCGCACGCCCGACGAGGCCCATTCGAACGCGGCGGTCATCGTGAGGTTGCTCATGCCCGCGCGCGCCGCGCCCGAGTGCGCCATGCCGGGCATGCCGTTGCGGAAGTCGGCCGTCATGTTGACGATGGCGCCGCCGTGCGCCTGGAAGCTCTGCAGGAACAGCTCGCGCATCATCAGGAAGCCGCCGGTGAGGTTGTTGGCCACCACCGCCTCAAAGCCGCGCTTGCTGATGGCCATCATCGGCGCGGGGAACTGGCCGCCGGCGTTGTTGACCAGGCCGTGCACGACGCCCTCCGCGGCAATGACGTCGGCCACGTGGGCCTTGACGGCTTCGTCGTCGCGGATGTCGAATGCGCGCCAGGTGCAGCGGCCGCCGTCCTCGCGGATCTCGGCGGCCACGCGCTCGAGCTTGTCGGCGCTGCGCCCGCTGATCACCACGTCGGCGCCGAGCGCCGCGAGTTCGTGCGCCACCGCGCGGCCGATGCCCGAGCCGCCGCCGGTGACCCACACGCACTGGCCGGAGAACAGGCCGGGCGCGAACACGCTGCGGTAGCGGGCGGACGGATCGGGGGAGGCTGTCGTCATGGTTCCGGCGTTGTCTGGAAGAAGCGGGACGTGCCGCATTAGGCTTCAGGGTAACGTTAACGTCAACCTAATGCCTCATCGGGAATTACACTGATGGCGACGTCACCCACAGGCCCTAGCATGCTCCCAGACCATTCCACCGAAGGCATTCCCATGGACATCCAGACCGCCACCGAACAACTGCGCGCCAAGGTCGGCGAGGACTGCGGCCTCGGCGCCGTGCTGAAGTTCGACTGCGGCGCCGACGGTGCCGTCGTGATCGACGCCACCAAGGTGCCCAACACGCTGTCCAACGACACCTCGCTGGTGGCCGACTGCACCGTCGCGCTGGGCGTGGACACGCTTGGCGACCTGCTGTCGGGCGAGCTCGAGCCCACCACCGGCTTCATGATGGGCAGGTTCAAGGTCTCGGGCGACATGAGCGTCGCGCTGAAGCTGCAACGCATCGTCTGAGCCCCGTGGACCCGCAGCCTTCGATGCCTCCCCGCAACGCAACCGCCCAACGCACGCAGACCGCCGACGAGGTGGTGGCCGACCACCGCAGCGACGACGCCGGCGAGCTGTTCGGGATCGCCGAGCTCTGCAAGGAGTTCGCGATCTCGCCGCGCGCCATCCGCTTCTACGAGGACAAGGGCCTGCTGGCGCCGCGCCGCGTCAACGGCACGCGCGTCTACACGCGCCGCGACCGCGCCCGCCTGTCGCTGATCCTGCGCGCCAAGGCCATCGGCTCCTCGCTGGCCGAGATCAAGCACTACCTCGACCTGTACGGCACGCACGGCGAGGGCCGCACCGTGCAGATGAAGTACGTGCTGGACAAGACATCGAAGGCGATCGCCGAGCTCGAGCAGAAGCGCGCGCACATCGACGCGTCGCTGGCCGAACTCCGCATCATCAACGCCACCGTGAAGCGTGGCCTGGGGAAGTAAATGACTGACGCATTGATCTTCGACCACGTCCGCACCCCGCGCGGCAAGGGCAAGAAGGACGGCAGCCTGCACCAGGCGACGCCGGTGTGGCTGCTGCGCGGCCTCTTGCAGAGCCTGCAGCAACGACTGGCGCTGGACACCGCGCTGGTGGACGACGTCGTGCTGGGCTGCGTGACGCCCGTCGGCGAGCAAGGCGCCGACATCGCGCGCACCGCGGTGCTGGACGCCGGCTGGGCCGAGAGCGTGGCCGGCGTCACGCTGTCGCGCTTCTGCGCCTCCGGCCTGGAGGCCGTGAACCTGGCCGCGGCCAAGGTGGCCAGCGGCTTCGAGGACTTCGTCGTGGCCGGCGGCATCGAATCCATGAGCCGCTGGACGATGGGCTCGGACGGCGGCGCGTGGTTCATGGATCCGCGCATCAACCAGGGCATCTCCTTCATCCCGCAAGGCATCAGCGCCGACCTGATCGCGATGCTGGAAGGCTTCTCGCGCCACGACCTCGATGCGTACGCGCTGCAGTCGCACCAGCGTGCCGCCGCGGCGCGCGCGGACGGCCGCTTCACGAAGTCGATCGTGCCGGTGCACGACATCGCCGGCCTGCTGATGCTGGCCGAGGACGAGACCATCCGCGCGAACGCGACGATGGAGGCGATGGCCAGGCTGGAACCCTCGTTCGCCGCGATGGGCGCGATGGGCTTCGACGCCACCGCGCTGCGCAAGTACACCACCGTGGAGAAGATCACCCACGTGCACCACGCCGGCAACGCCTCGGGCATCGTCGACGGCGCCGCGCTGATGCTCATCGGCTCGCGCGCCGCGGGCGAGCGCGCGGGGCTGCGCGCCCGCGCCCGAATCCGCGGCGTGGCGGTGATCGGCTCCGAGCCCACCATCATGCTCACCGGCCCGACGCCGGCCTGCCGCAAGGCGCTGGCCAAGGCGGGCCTGCAGGCGGGCGACATCGACCTGTGGGAGATCAACGAGGCCTTCGCCGCGGTGCCGATGAAGACGGCGCGCGACCTCGGCGTGTCGCTGGACCGGGTCAACGTCAACGGCGGCGCCATCGCGATGGGCCATCCGCTGGGCGCCACCGGCTGCATCATCCTCGGCACGCTGCTCGACGAGCTGGAACGCCGCGACCTGTCGCTGGGCTGCGCCACGTTGTGCGTGGGCGGCGGCATGGGCATCGCCACGATCATCGAGAGGATCTGAACCCATGACCGATGCATTGAACATCGTCGTCGACGCGGACGGCATCGCCACCGCCACGATGGACCTGCCGAACCGCTCCATGAACGTGCTCGACGACGACCTGGCCGTGCCGCTGGCCGCGCTCATCGAGCGCCTCGCCGCCGATGCGTCCATCAAGGGCCTGGTGCTCGCCTCGGGCAAGAAGGACTTCCTGGCCGGCGCCGACGTCGACCGCCTGCGCGCGCTGGCGTCGGCCCGGGAGGCCTTCGACGAATCGATGCGCTTCAAGAGGCTGCTGCGCAAGATGGAGCTGGGCGGCAAGCCGGTGGTCGCGGCCATCAACGGCAAGTGCCTGGGCGGCGGGCTCGAGATCGCCCTCGCCTGCCACCATCGCATCGTCCTGGACGACGGGAAGGCACGCCTCGGCTTGCCCGAGGTGAAGCTGGGCCTGCTGCCCGGCGGCGGCGGCACGCAGCGCATGCCGCGTCTGGTGGGCATGCAGCAGGCGCTGCAGTGGATGGGCGAAGGCGCCGACATCCGCGCGGCGCAGGCGCTGAAGTCCGGCCTGGTGGGGGCGCTCGCGACCTCGACCGACGACCTGCACGCGCAGGCGAAGGCGTGGATCCTGGCGAACCCTTCTCCGAAGCAGCCGTGGGACCAGCCGAAGTTCCGTTATCCCGGGGGCGACTCGCGCAGCCCGGCGATGGCGCAGCTGTTCTCGGTCGGGCCGTCCATGGTGTCGGCCAAGAGCCATGGAAACTACCCCGCGGTCACGCACATCCTGTCGTGCGTGTTCGAGGGCGGCATCGTCGGCTTCGACGCGGCGCTGGAGATCGAGTCGCGCTACTTCGCGGCCTGCGCGATGTCGCAGGAATCGAGGAACCTCATCGGCACGCTGTGGTACCAGCTGCAGGCGATCGAGCGCGGCGCGTCGCGCCCTGCGGGCCACCCGCAGCGCCTGGTCAAGCGCCTGGGCATCCTGGGCGCCGGCATGATGGGCGCGGGCATCGCCTACGTGGCCGCCAAGGCCGGCATCGAGGTGATGCTGCTCGACACCTCGGCCGACAACGCCGTGCGCGGCCGCCAGTACTCGCAGGACCTGCTGGACAAGGCCCAGCGCAAGGGCCGCACCACGCAGCAGCTGCGCGACGCGACGCTGGCGCGCATCACGCCCACCGTGCGGTTCGAGGACCTGGCCGGCTGCGATCTCGTCATCGAGGCCGTGTTCGAGGATCGTGCCGTCAAGGCCGAGGTCACGCGCAGGACCGAGAGCCTGCTGGCCTCCGACGCCGTGTTCGCGTCCAACACCTCCACGCTGCCCATCACCAGCCTGGCCGCCGCCAGCGTGCGCCCGACGCAGTTCATCGGCCTGCACTTCTTCTCGCCGGTGGACAAGATGCCGCTGGTCGAGATCATCATGGGCCAGCAGACCGACGACGCCACGCTGGCGCTGGCCTTCGACTTCGTGCGCCAGATCGGCAAGACGCCCATCGTGGTCAACGACTCGCGCGGCTTCTACACCAGCCGGGTGTTCGCCACCTACGTGATGGAGGGCCTGGCGATGCTGCGCGAGGGCGTGCACCCGCGCCACATCGAGGCCGCGGGCCTGCAGGCCGGCATGCCCATGCCGCCGCTGGCGCTGCAGGACGAGGTATCGCTGACGCTGGCCCTGCACGTGGCCGACCAGACCCGCAAGGATCTCGCCGCCGAGGGCAAGGCCTGCGCGGAGCACCCGGGCGAGGCGGTGCTGCGCCAGATGTGCGAGCTGGGCCGCATCGGCCGCAAGGCCAACCTGGGCTTCTACGACTGGACGGACGCCGGCCGCAGCCTGTGGCCCGGCCTGGCGGAGATGTTCCCGGTGGCCGCCAGGCAGCCCACCCAGCGCGAGCTGATCGACCGGCTGCTGTTCGTGCAGGCCAACGAGGCCGCGCGCTGCGTGGAGGAAGGCGTGCTGCGCTCGGTGGCCGACGCCAACGTCGGCTCCATCTTCGGCTGGGGCTTCGCGCCCTTCCACGGTGGCGCGCTGCAGTTCGTCAACGCGATGGGCGCGAAGCGATTCGTCGAGCGCGCGCGCGAACTCGCGGCCGCGCACGGCCCGCGCTTCGAGCCCGCGCACGTGGTGGTGAACCTGGCGGAGCAGGACGGGCTGTTCGAGGATTGAGGGGCGGCAGCGACGCCGCTGAAGTTGCTGCGTTGCTGGTGGCGCCAAGCGCCCAGACCATCGCCATTTCGAACCGGACTGGATCTGTCAGGGCGTGTTGCGCAGCACAACTGGCTTGATCTTCAAGCGCAGTGCATTGCGGCTCAGCACGTCGTCCAGGGTGGCCATCTGCTTCGCACCCGCAGCCTCCGCGCACGCCAGGTGCAGTGCGTCGCCGGCGCGCAACGCGCTCGCGGCGTCGAGAACCAGCTCGGCCGCGCGATGGAAGTTGGCAGGTGCTACCGGAAGCAGTCGAAGGTCGGCGGCCACCATGCGTTCGAAGCGAGTCCAGGCACCTTGGGCCTGCTGCGCGTCGATCGCGCCGGTGCGTTGCTTGATGCCCAGGGCGCTGGCGAACTCCGGAACGCACCAGGCCGCGGCGACGAGTTCGCTCTTCTCGCGTGCGTACCAGTCGGCCGCCGCCACGCTGTGCGGCTCATTCAGGAACAGCGGTACGAGTACGCTGGTGTCGACATAGACCATGTCAGTAGCGAGCCCCGCTGCGCAGTTCTTCCATCACGGGCTCGCTCATGGGCATGGAACCGCGGGCCTCGGTCAACTCGAGGGCGAACGCCTTGCGATTCCACTGCGCCGGCCGAATGGACAGGCTGCCGTCAACGGTGAGCTGAGCCTCCACGGTGGCCCCTTCGTGCAACCCGAGCTGGCGCACGATTTCAGAGGGAATCCGCAGGGCAAGACTGTTGCCCCACTTCGCTACTTGAAGATCCACGATGTATATCCTTTAATGTGTATACATCGTACTCGCCGAGCGTCAGATGTCAAGCGGCCGCGTGCCGGGATATCCCAGAAATGAACTGCTTTCGGGTTCGACGGAATACACGACGAGGACGCATCCGCACCGATGCACCTGGTGTGGGTGCGCGCCACGCTGCCGTGCCACGCACGGCTCACCCCGAATGAACCAGGAGTGCATCATGAGACTGATCGTCACCTGTACGGCAATCGCCGCCGTGTCGCTGCTCGGTTCCGGCGCCGCGACGGCAGCGGGCATGGCCCGCATGACGTCTGCACCGACTGCGCGCGCGACAACCGTTGCCCCGAGCACCACCCAGCAGGCCATGCGTGGGCCCGCACAGACGGGCCAGCCGAACCAGAGCTGCGGCAGCGCAACAGCGCCCAACACGCCGGGAAACGCGGCCAACGCACCGGGCTCCGCCTTCAATCCGTCGGGCAAGGCCGGCAGCGTCTATGCGGGGCAGCAGCCGCAGAATTCGGGCAACACCGCGAGCGTCTCGCAATACGACGCCGCGTGCTCCCATCAACGTTGACCCGACTTCACACGGGACGCGCTCTCCGCCAACGAACGGGCCCGCCCCCAGGGGACGGGCCCGTTCATCATCCGAGTGGCGTCAGAACGCGAAGTTCGTGGTGACGGTCGTGCCGCTGGTGATCGCGATCGGCCCGGCGGTCTGCGTCGCGCCGCCGGAGGCCGCGAGCAGGTGATAGTTCGCGCCGGCCGTGGCGTCGGCGGCGAAGGCGAACGTGCCGGTCGAAACATAGGCGGCCACCATCGGAGCGATGGCGGGCAACGTCAGTGCATAGGCCCCCGAGGTCGCGTCTGCCGAAGCCTCGCCCACGTCGACGGTGTCACCGTTGGCGAGCGCCTGCGTGGCGTCGACGGTGGCGAGGATATCCGTTGCGCCGGCGACCGTCACCACGCCCGCCGCGGTGCCGTCCGCGGCCACGACGGGCGTCAGCAGTGCGGTCAGGGTGCCCAGTGAAGTGACCGTTGCGGTCGCGACCGGCACTCCGGTGATCACCGTGCTGGCACGTCCGGGTGCCGTGACGACGAAGTCGTAGGTGCCCGGGGCCACGGGCTGCAGCAGGAACTTGCCGGTGCTGTCGGGAGCCGTCGCCTTGATCACGGTGCCGCCCTGCTGCACGGAGATCACCGTACCGGGCGCGGCGAGCGTCGGATCGACGTAGCCGGCAACCCCTGAGATGAAGTTGGGCGTGACGCCGATGACCGGCTTGAGCAGGTACTTGCCGGAGTTCCCCGCGCTGACGATCGACCGGCAGGCGTTGAAATCGAGCACGAAGTCCGCCATCTGATTCGCGGCGATGGTGATGTCGACGTTCAGCTTCACGCCCGACTGCACGGCGCTGGGCGTCGTCAGGGCGACCTCGGAACCGCCCGTGGGCACGATGGAGTTGGTGAGCGGCGCGGCCGTGGTATTCGCGGCGAGGAGCAGCCGCATCTGGGTGTAGTGCCCCGCGGGCAAGGGCGTCTGGCCCAGGGTGGCGAGCACGCCATTGGACAGTGTCAGGAGGTCGACGCGCAACGGCGGGTTCAGCACGATCTCGGACCAGCCGGAGTCGGCATCCGCGGCCGTGGCGCTCTGGTTCACGCGCACCTTGTCGATGGTGACGTTGACGTGGTCGTAGCCGCACGCAGGGGCGTCCGTCATGCTCAGGTTGAGGGTGCCCTGCGCGTTCGCCGCAGGCGCGGATGAGCCGCCGCCGCAGGCGGCGATGGCGAGCACCGAGGCGGCGATTCCGACGCTGCCCAACAGGCGGTTCAAACTGGTTTTCATGATGGCTCCTTCCAACGTTCTCGAGGAGTGCGGGTTGCACGCTTGAGCAAGCGAGGTTGGCAAACGGGGTACCCGGCGGCAACGCCAAACCGTGTCGCTTTGTGACCCGTCGCGGCGAACGCCTGGGTTGCGCAAGCCCGGGCCGTCGACTGACGCGGGACTTACAGCGGGTGCGGCGGGCACCGGGGCGGCTCTCGGGGTTTGCACGAATCTGCGGGGAATACGTAGGGGCAAACGGTTACAGCGGCACCACAATCAGCTTCAATTCAGCTCGCCTTGAATCACAACGCGAGGCAACAACAGCTTGCCCAAACGGAGACTACCCATGAAGTTCACTTCCCGACTCACCGTCGTCGCCCTGGCCTGCGCGGCCGCCTCGGCCTTCGCCGCCGACCCGATCAAGATCGGCGTGGACGGCCCGTTCACCGGCGGCTCGTCCTCGATGGGCGTGAGCATGCGCGACGGCGTGCGCCTGGCCACCGACGAGATCAACAAGTCCGGCGGCGTGCTGGGCCGGCAGATCCAGCTCGTGGAGCGCGACGACGAGGCCAAGAACGAGCGCGGCGCGCAGATCGCCCAGGAGCTGATCAACAAGGAGAAGGTCGTCGCCGTCGTCGGCTACATCAACACCGGCGTGGGCCTGGCCTCGGAGCGCTTCTTCCAGGACGCGAAGATCCCGGTGATGAACAACGTGGCCACCGGCTCGGTGCTCACCCACCAGTTCGACGACCAGCCCGAGAACTACGTCTTCCGCAACGCCGCCAACGACAGCATCCAGGCGCCGATGATCGCCGACGAGGCCGTCAAGCGCGGCTTCAAGAAGGTGGCCATCCTTGCCGACTCCACCAACTACGGCCAGCTGGGCCGCGCGGACCTCGTGAAGGCGCTGGCGCTCAAGGGCATCAAGCCGGTCGCGGAAGAGAAGTTCAACATCAAGGACGTGGACATGACCGCGCAGCTGCTCAAGGCCAAGGAGGCCGGCGCCGAGGTCATCCTCACCTATGGCATCGGCCCCGAGCTGGCGCAGATCGCCAACGGCATGACCAAGCTGGGCTGGAAGGTGCCGATGATCGGCAGCTGGACGCTGTCGATGGCCAACTACATCGACAACGCCGGCCCCGGCGGCGAAGGCGCGCGCATGCCGCAGACCTTCATCCAGGAGCCCACCACGCCCAAGCGCCAGTCCTTCATCATCTCGTACCTGAAGACCTTCAACCCGAAGAACGCCCGCATGGATTCGCCGGTGTCGGCGGCGCAAGGCTACGACTCGGTCTACCTGCTGGCCGCGGCCATCAGGCAGGCCGGCTCCACCGACGGCCCGAAGATCAGGGAAGCGCTGGAGAACCTGAAGGCGCCCGTCGACGGCGTGGTCACCACGTACAACAAGCCGTTCACCAAGACCGACCACGAGGCGATCACCGCCAACATCCCGGTGTTCGGCGAGGTCAAGGGCACGCGCGTGGTCTACGCCTACCCGGACGACTTCAAGAAGGCCTCCGAGGTGCGCGTGAAGGACGTCAACGCCAAGGGCGCGCTGCCCGCCGCGAAGAAGTAGGCTGCGGCCCCGTGTCGAGCCCGCGCCGCCCCGACGCCCGTCGCGGCGGCGCTTCTGTTGAATAGCGTCCCCGCGCGGAGACCTTCGCCCATGGAAATCCTGACCCAACTGATCTTCAGCGGCATCTCGCTGGGGATGATCTACGCGGTCATCGCGTTCGGCTACCAGCTCACCTTCGCCACGTCCGACACCCTGAACTTCGGCCAGGGCGACGCGCTGATGCTGGGCGCGCTGGTGGGCCTCACGCTGGTGGGCATGGGCGTGAACTACTGGCTCATGATCCCGCTGGTGTGCGTGTTCGGCGCGATCCAGGGCGCGGTGGTGGAGCGCATCGGCGTGCGGCCGGCGCTGAAGATCAAGAGCGAATTCGGCTGGATCATGTCCACCATCGCGCTGGGCATCATCTTCAAGAACGTGGCCGAGAACGTGTGGGGCCACGACGACCTGAAGTTCCCGTCGCCGCTGCCCGAGTCGCCCATCAAGTTCCTCGGCGCCAACGTGCTGCCCATGGAGATCCTGGTGGTCGTCGGCGCGGTGCTGATGATGGCCGCGGTGGAGCTGTTCAACCGCAAGACGATCTGGGGCAAGGCCGTCGTCGCCACCTTCAACGACCGCGACGCGGCGCGCCTGATGGGCATCAACACGAGCCTGGTCATCACGTTCTCGTACGCGCTGTCGTCGATGAGCGCCGCGCTGGCCGGCGTGCTCATCGCGCCGCTGACGCTCACCGGCTCCACGATGGGCGCGGTGCTGGGCCTGAAGGCCTTCGCGGTGGCCATCATCGGCGGGCTGACCAGCGGCATGGGCATCATCGTGGGCGGCATCATCCTGGGCATCGCGGAGAAGCTCACCGGCTTCTACCTGTCCACCGGCTACCAGGACGTGCCCGGCCTCGTGCTGCTATTGATCGTGCTGGCCGTGCGTCCCGCCGGCCTGTTCGGCAAGACGGCCATCAAGAAGGTCTGACGATGAAGTCGCGCCCCCTGCTCCTGGCCGCCGTCGGCCTCGCCATCCTGATCGGCTTTCCCTTCGTCGTCGCCAACCCGTACTACATCCACCTCGCGCAGACCATCGCCATCTACGCGATCCTGCTGTTCGGCCTGGACATCGTGGTGGGCTACACCGGCCAGGTGTCGCTGGGCCACGCGGGCCTGTTCGGCATCGGCGCATACACGGCCGGCGTGCTGTACATGCACTTCCACGCCCCGTTGTTGCTGACCCTGCTGGCCGGCATCGGAACGACGGCCGCGTTCGGCGCGATCCTCGCGCTGCCTGCCCTGCGCGTGACCGGCCCCTATCTCGCGATGGTGACGCTGGCCTTCGGCACCATCATCCAGATCCTCATCAACGAGGTCACCGACGTCACCAACGGTCCGATGGGCATCACGTTCTCCAAGCCGGTGCTGCTCGGGATGGTGCTGGACGAGCGCGCCTACTACTGGGTTTGTTCCGTCCTGCTCGTGGCCTCGCTGGTCGTCGTGCATCGGCTGCTTCGATCGCACCTCGGACGTGCCTTCGAGGCCTTGCGCGGCAGCCCGATCGCGTCGGATTGCATGGGGGTCTCCGTCTACCGCTACAAGGTCTACGCGTTCGTGATCAGCGCGGGCTTCGCCGGCCTCGCGGGGTCGCTCTACGCGTATTCGGAACGCTACATCTCGCCCAACACCTACAACTTCGAGCTGACGGTGCTCTTCCTGCTGGCGATCATCATGGGCGGGCGCAAGACGCGCTCGGGCGCGCTGCTGGGTGCGACCGTCATCGTGATGCTGCCCAAGCTGCTCGACGACCTGGACCTGTTCCGCTACGTCTCGGTGACGCTGGCCGCGCTGGTGGCCGCGGGCGCGGCGGTGCAGGTCGCGCGCGGCAAGACCACCGTGGCGCGCTCGGCGATCCCGGTGATCGGCAGCGTGGCGCTGGCCGTGCTGTCGTTCGTGCTCACGTCGATGACCGACTGGCGCCTGTCCATCTTCGGCCTGATCACGCTGCTGGTGGTGTACTACCTGCAGGACGGCATCATCGGCTTCGTGCGCCAGACGCTCGGCTGGCGCGGCCACGGCGCCAGCGACGCCGCGGCGGCCGCCACGCTGCCGCCGCCGGCCAGCGCGGTGTCGACGGCCGTGTCGCAGTCGGCCACGCCCGCCGCGCAGGAGCTGGTGGCCGCCGACAAGGTGCTGATGCAGTTCGGCGGCCTCAAGGCCCTCAACGACGTCGCCCTGCACGTGGCCCGCGGCACCATCCACGGGCTGATCGGCCCCAACGGCTCGGGCAAGAGCACGATGATGAACGTGCTCACGGGCATCTACGTGCCCACCGCGGGCTCGATCGCGTTCAAGGGCCAGTCCATCGTCGGCCGGACCTCGGCGCGCATCGCGCTGGCGGGCATCGCGCGCACCTTCCAGAACGTGCAGCTGTTCGGCGAGATGACGGCGCTGCAGAACGTGCTGGTGGGCCTGCACCACACCTACCGCAGCAACCTGCTCGATGTCGCGCTGCACCTGCCGCGCTACCTGCGCGAGGAACGCGCGGCCACGGCGCGCGCGTACGCGTTGCTGAAGTTCGTCGGGCTCGAGGCGCTCGCCGGCGAGGAGGCGCGCAACCTGCCCTATGGCAAGCAGCGCCTGCTCGAGATCGCGCGGGCGCTGGCGCTCAACCCCGAGCTGCTGCTGCTGGACGAGCCCGCCGCCGGCCTCACCGCGCCGGACATCAAGGAGCTCGTCGTCATCGTCCGCAAGATCCGCGAGCACGGCATCACGCTGATCCTCATCGAGCACCACATGGACGTGGTGATGTCGGTGTGCGACGTCGTCACCGTGCTGGACTTCGGCCAGAAGATCGCGGAGGGCACGCCCGCAGCCGTGCAGGCCAACCCGCAAGTCATCAAGGCCTACCTGGGAGGCGAGCTCGAAGCTCCGGCCGCCCACTAGGACATCACATGCTCTCGATCACCAATCTCCACGCCGGCTACGGCAAGGTCGAAGTCCTGCACGGCATCTCGCTGGAGGTGCCCAAGGGCCAGGTCGTCACCCTCATCGGCAGCAACGGCGCCGGCAAGACCACCACCATGCGCGCCGTCTCCGGCATGATCGCGCCGCGCGAAGGCAAGGTCATGCTGGGCGACGTCGACATCACCGGCCGCGAGTCGCACCGCATCGCCCGCCTGGGCCTCGCGCACTCGCCCGAGGGCCGGCGCGTGTTCGCCACGATGACCGTCAACGACAACCTGCTGCTGGGCGCGTTCCCACGCTTCACCGGCGCGCGCAGCAAGGGCGACATCGCCGCCGACCTCGAGCGCGCGATGGAGTATTTCCCGCGCCTGAAGGAGCGCCGGCTGCAGCTGGCCGGCACGCTGTCGGGCGGCGAGCAGCAGATGCTCGCGATGGCCCGCGCGATGATGATGAACCCCGACGTGGTGCTGCTCGACGAGCCCTCGATGGGCCTCGCGCCCATCCTGGTCGACGAGGTGTTCCGCATCATCTCGCGGCTGCGCTCGGAAGGCGTCACCATGCTGCTGGTGGAACAGTTCGCCGCCGCGGCGCTCAACGTGTCCGACTATGGCTACGTGCTGGAGAACGGGCGCATCGCGGTGCATGGCCCGGCCGAGAAGTTGAAGAACGATCCGGCGGTGCAGGCGGCCTACCTGGGCGGCGGGCACTGAGAAAAGGGGTCTGGCTCCCGCCCGGTGCTTGAGCCGCCGGCCGGCGACGTCAGTTGGCGGGAGCCAGACCCCTTTGCGCGAAGCGCCACGTGTGCCGCCCCGACCGCTTGGCCTCGTACAACGCCACGTCGGCCGACTTGTACAGCTCGTCCTGCGTCGTGCCGTCGCCGGGAAACAGCGCCACGCCGATGCTGGGGCTGGCGCGCATCTCGTGGCCTTCGTGCGGCACCGGCGCGTCGAACGCGTCGAGGATGCGGCGGCAGGCGATGTCCACCGCGCTGGGCACCGCGGCGTCGGCCAGCAGGATGGCGAACTCGTCGCCGCCGAGGCGCGCCACGACGTCGGCCTTGCGGGCGATGCCGCGCAGGCGGCGCGCGGTCTCCACCAGCAGCGCGTCGCCGGCGTCGTGGCCCAGCGTGTCGTTGACCTGCTTGAAGTGGTCGAGGTCGATCAGCAGCAGCGCGAAGCCGGCGTCCTGGCGCTCGCAGGTGGCGATCATCTGGCGGCACCAGTCGCCGAACATGCGGCGGTTGGGCAGCGCGGTCAGCGCGTCGCTGTAGGCCAGCTCCTCCAGCTGGTGCTGCAGCTGCGTGAGCTCCTGGGTACGCCGCTCCACCAGGCGCTCCAGCTCCTGGCTGCGCTGCTGCACATAGCGCACCCGCACGGCCGCCACGGCGGCCACCAGCAGCAGCGCGCCCAGGATCTTGAGCAGGTCGAACCACCAGGCCTGGTACCAGGCCGGCCGGATCTGCACGTCCACTTCCAGCGGATGCACGGTCCACGCGCCATCGCGGCTCGCGGCCTTCATGTGCAGCACGTAGTGGCCGGGCGAAAGATTGGTGTAGCTGGCCGAGCGGTGCGTCGGGCCCACCTCGCGCCAGGTCTTGTCGTAGCCTTCGAGCCAGTACGCGTAGCGGTTGCGTTCCGGCGCGGTGAAGTCCAGCAGCGAGAACTCCACCGAGAAGCCGCCGGCCTCGGGCGGCACGGTCAGCCGCCTGCGTCCGCCGGCCTCCGCGAGCACGGCCGGCTTGCCGCCCACCTCGACGTCGGTGACGACGATGGGCGCCGAATAGACGTGCTGCGTCAGGCGCTCGGGGCGGATCACCGTGAGGCCGCCCAGGCCGCCGAAGAGCAGCTCGCCCGTCGGCCCCACCGCGCCGGAATTGACCCAGTAGGTGGAGATGGCCGCGCCGTCGGCCTGATGCAGCACGCGCAGCGCGTACGTGGCCGGGTCGATCACCGCCACCCCGTCGTCGGTGCTCACCCACACGCGACCGGTGCTGTCCATCAACATGGTGTCGATGTTCTCGCTGGTGAGGCCCTCGGCCTTGCCGATGTGGTGGAAGCGCGCGCGGCCGTCGGCGTCGCGCCGCTCCAGGATCTGCACGCCGGCGTTGTTGCCCACCCAGAGCCGGCCCTGGCGGTCGGTGAGCAGCGTGTTGATGACGGCCGCGGCCAGGCTGGTGGGATCGCCCGCCACGGGCACGATGCGGTCGACGGGTTGGCCGGGACGCACCAGGTTCAACCCGTTGTACGTCGCCACCCACATCGCGTCGCCCGGGCCGGGCAGGATCGCCGTCACCTCGGGGTCGGTCAGCGCGCCGGTGGGCACCGGCTGGGACAGCGGATGCCCGGGCGCGCCGAGATCCATCGTCCAGATGCCGTCGCCCTTGCCGCCGATCCACAGCAGGCGGCCGTCGAGCGCGAGCGCCGTGACGGACTTGATCGCGCCGCGCCGGGGCGTGGGCACGGGCCGGATCTGTCCGCCGCCGGGGGCCAGCGCGAGCAGCCCGTCGCGCGTGCCGATGTAGCGCGTGCCGTCGGCGGCATGGACGATGGCCGTGACGTTGTTCATGTCCTTGCCGTCGGCCAGGCGCAGCGCCGTCATCCGCCGCACCGCCGGGTCGATGACCTCGATGCTGGTCTTCTGCCCCAGCGTCACCACGCCGCGGTCGTCGGCGTCCACCGCGAACACGTAGGGATCGGTCCACTCGGAGCCGTCCGACGAGAACAGCGACAGGATCGCGTCCTGCTGCGGACGGGTGCGGCTCAGGCCCGCCGTGGAGGCCACCCACATCTCGCCGCCGCGGTCGCGGTGCAGGCCCCAGATCCAGCTCGCCTGCAGGTTGCTCGGCACGCTGCGGTCGCGCATCACGCGGCGCGCCAGCAGGCTGTCCGTGTCGGCGATCACGAGGCCGCGGGTCTGCGTGCCGATCCAGATCTCGCCGCCGCCCGATTCGCAGAACGACGTGATGCTGTCGGACAGCAGCGCCGCGTCGGACGCGCCGGCCGGCCGCAGCGGTGCCACGAGGCCGCTGGCCGGATCGCGCACGAACACGCCGTGCCCGCTGGTGCCGATCCACACCTGGCCGCGCGCGTCCTCGTAGAGCGCGTCGATGGTGGCGGGGCTGGCGTCGGTCACGCCCGGCAGCTCGATGCGCCGGCCGGGCCGGCCGTCGGGAAAGCGCAGCACCACGCCGGAGGCCGAGCCCACCCAGACGGCGCCGGCGCGATCCTGGAGCACGGCCGTGATGCTGGACTCGGGCAGCGCATCGGGCTTGTTGCCCGCATGCGGCCAGGCGTCCTCGACCGCGCCGTTGGCGTGCACATGCACCAGCCCGGTGGTGCTGGCGGCCCACATGCCGCCTTCGG
>Ga0210384_10001299_pt1 | contig 34509 bp, 39 predicted proteins | sample IncBWH2MmetaG_FD_160574 | JGI IMG/M metagenome (GOLD analysis project Ga0210384, IMG submission 160574) | Forest soil microbial communities from Barre Woods Harvard Forest LTER site, Petersham, Massachusetts, United States - Inc-BW-H-2-M | ecosystem: Environmental > Terrestrial > Soil >...
GTGCCTATGCCGGCCACCCAGCGCACGTCGGCGGTGCTGGATTTGCCGAACTTGCCTTCGGCCAGGTTCAGCAGCGAGCCGCCCGAATAGGCCACCAGGGTATCCGGTTCCGCCTTGCGTTGCGAAATGATGGAATTCCAGGCGACCGCGCCTATGCCGCCTGGCAAATAGCTGATCTGCATGTCGTTGCCGCCCAGCGCTTTTTGTATCAGCTTGCAGGTCTGGTCCATGCCGCCGCCCGGTTTGGCCGGCGCCAGGCAGAGCGGGCCGCCGGCTTTCGCTGCGGTATCGCTTGTCTCGGCGGACGCCGCCGTCAGCGCGCCGCACGCCAGTGCCGCAGCGGCGAAGGCTGACAGGCGATGGCGGAGGTGGGCTGGCGGCAGGCGCATGATAAAAAGGGATTCTTTCAAAGTGACAGGCATGCTAGTCCTCCTATACTTTCAGTTAGCTTTCAGGGGCGGGCTTTACCCGGATACTTGTTGTGCGTTGCAATATGCAGATTTGCATAATCTATGCAGATATGAAAGGCGCTTTTGCAAAAGGCGGGAATATGGGTATGATAAAAAGCAGAGACGAATAACCATTAAAACTATACCAAGATGCGCATATTGCTGGTTGAAGACCATATAGAACTGTCCCGCTGGCTGGCCAAGGCCTTGCGCGATGCCCGCCTGACGGTGGAGTGCGCGATGAACGGCGCCGACGCCGACGCGCTGCTGCATACCCAGGAATATGCGCTGGTGATCCTGGACCTGACCTTGCCCAAGATGGATGGGCTGGACGTATTGAAGCGCATGCGCGCGCGCGGCAGCAAGACGCCGGTGTTGATATTGACCGCGCGCGGCGGCCTGAATGAAAGGGTGCAGGGCCTGAACCTGGGGGCGGACGACTACCTGGCCAAGCCGTTTGAGCTGGCCGAGCTGGAAGCCAGGGTCAAGGCGCTGTTGCGGCGCTCGCAGGGCAATGAGGCCGTGACGCTGACTTGCGGCGCGCTGTCGTTTGATACGGTGTCGCGGCTGTTTTCGTATGGCGATGTGCCGTTGTCGCTGACGCCGCGCGAATACGCGGTGCTGGAAGCGTTGATCATACGGCGCGGACAGGCGGTGCCGAAGGAAAAATTATTTGACGAGGTCTTTGCGCTGGACGACGATGCCAACCTGGATGCGATAGAAATCTATATCCACCGCTTGCGCAAGAAACTGGAAAGCGTCAGCGCCGGCAGCGTCGCGATCACGACCTTGCGCGGCATAGGCTATTTGCTGGAAGCACGCGGCGCGTGAAAAAAGTCCGATGAAACTGTGGCAATCCGCCGATCCGGTCGGCAGCCTGCGCGGCCAGTTCCTGCGCTGGCTGCTGATCCCCTTGCTGCTGCTGGTGGCGCTGAATGCCTATTCCGTGTACCGCAATGCGCTGGATGCGGCGGATCTGGCCTACGACCGCTCCCTGCTGGCCTCGGCGCGGGCGCTGTCGGAGCGGGTCAACATCGTCGACGGCAAACTGGTCGCCGACGTTCCCTATGTCGCGCTGGACAGTTTCGAGACCGATACCCTGGGGCGCCTGTACTACAAGGTGACCGGCATCAATGGCGAATTCATTTCCGGCTATGAAGACCTGCCCACCTTGCCGGCGGATGTGCCGCGCTCGGAGATCTATCCGGCGCTGGTGCATTTTTTCCGGGCCGACTATCAGGGCCAGGAGGTGAGGATAGCCGCGCTGCACCAGCCGGTGTACGACGACAGGATGCGCGGCATCGCGCTGATCGAGGTCGGCGAGACGATGGATGCCAGGCGCGGCCTGTCGCGCACCATCCTGCTCGACACCCTGTTGCGCCAGGCGGCGCTGATCCTGGCGGTGGCGCTGATGGTGTGGGTGGCGGTGCGCTTCGTGCTGCACCCGCTGATGCAGTTGAAGGCCAATGTGGAAGCCCGCGAGCCCACCGACCTGTCCGATTTTGATGCGGCGCTGGTGCACAAGGAAATCCGGCCGCTGATTATCGCGATGAACGGCTATATGGCGCGCCTGCAAACCCTGATCAGCGGGCAAAAACGCTTCATTGCGGATGCCTCGCATCAGTTGCGCACGCCGCTGACGGTGCTCAAGACCCAGGCTGAACTGGCGCTGCGCGAGAACGATGCCGGGGCGATGCGGCAGATCGTGGAAAGCATCGCTGCCACCACCGACTCTACAGTGCACCTGGCCAATCGCTTGCTGACGCTGGCCCGCACCGGGCACGGCGCCGCCGAAGGGGCCATGGCCAGGGTGTCCTTGCGCGACGTCGCGCGCAGGGTATGCACCGAACTGGCCCTGCCGGCGGTGAAAAAACAACTGGATTTGTCGCTGGAAGCGGAACAGGAAGTCACGGTGGTCGGGCACGAACTGCTTTTACATGAAATGCTGTCCAACCTGCTGGACAATGCGATCCGTTACACGCCGCCGCAAGGACACATCGTGGTCAGGGCCTACCTGAAGGCGGCGGCGGACGGCGCGGTACCGGCCGAGGCGGTGCTGGAGATCGAAGACAGCGGCCCGGGTATCGCCGCCGCCGAGCAGGAGCGGGTATTCACGCCGTTCTACCGGGCCGCCGCCGCGGCGGAGAGCAATCCAGGCGGCGCCGGCCTGGGCCTGAGCATAGTGCGCGATATTGCGCTGTTACATAATGGGCAGATAACTCTAAGCAATGTTGTTGCAGAGCAATGTTTAAGGGTGGTAATCTCTTTCCCTGTCGACTAATTCAGCGTGGTGCTGTCCAAGTGATGAAACTATATAAGCGCGCCTTATTGCGCGATACGGCGTTGCACATCTTCGGGGCGGCCAACCGCGCGGTGGAAACGCCAGCGCTGCGGCGTGCGCCTGTTCCGGCGCCACTATCCATCGCTTGCATGGCGCCGCCCGTTGCGAAGCATTGCACGGGAACCGGCAAGGCCTGATGCCAGATGCATCCGCTACGCACCGCTAATTCCACCACGGGCATGGTTCCTGTTGGCTCCAGGCAGGCATGGCGACACCGGCTGCCTGGCAGGCTGTTGCACCTGATCTTATGGCTGTCCCTGCTGCAGCCGCTGATGGCGCGCGCCGAACAGCCGGACCTCGTTTTGATGGTCGCCGCCAGCAATGACGCCAGGCAGGGCAGCGCACCGCAGCCGGCTTTTCGCAACACGATAGAATTTGTCGAGCGCGAGCTGGGCGTCGGCTTTGAGGTGCGCCGTTACCCATGGAAGCGGCTGATACAAAACCTGAATAGCGGCGAGGGGTTGGCCTTTGGCTTGTCCAAGAACGCTGTGCGCCTGCAGACCCTGCACTTTTCCGAACCCGTGTATGTCAATTATGTGTGGCTGGTCACCAGGAGCGATGCTGCGTTTCCTTTTTCAGCGATGCCGGACCTGAAGGGCAAGTCGCTCGGCGTCAGCCGCGGTTCCAGTTTCGGCGACGAGTTCGACCGCCAAAAGAATATCCTGTTCACCGCCGAAGAAGACGCCTACGGCTTGCAGAACCGCCTGAACAAGTTGCTCAGCAAGCGCATGGATGCAATCGTCTACCAGAACCGCAATGCCGATCCCGAGCAGGTGGAGGCGATGTTGAACCGCCTGGTGGCGGAGCAGATGCCGGAAATCAAATTGCCGCCCGGCGTCACTTTTCGCGTGCTGCGCAAACCGTTGATGACAGACAATATCCATTTCGCGATACGCGCGCAAGACGACGACGGCATCATCAAGAAAATCAATGCCGTGATTGCCAGGGGGAAAAAGACGGGCGAACTGGCCCGGGCGCTGAGCTATGAGCAATGAGGCTGCGGGGGCGCAATTTGTGGATGCCGTCTAAACAATGTTACGATACTCGGTAGAGTATAAACCACCGGCAGGCAATCATCATGGCAGACAGCGCACCTCTCAAAATCATTCAAGGCACGGCGCTGACCGGGCCGCAAAAGAAGGATTTGCTGCACCGGCTGGCGCGGGTCGAAGGGCAGTTGCGGGGAGTGCAGAAACTGATCGCCAAAGCCGCTGAACCGGCCGACTGCGAAGCCATCGCCCAGCAGATGTCGGCCGCCCGCAAGGCGCTGGACCGGTCCTTTGTGACGCTGCTGACCAGTGCCATCGTCACGCATACCGGCGCTGAAGGCGGTCATGAAAACCAGGCGGAAAGGGTGCTGCGCCTGGCAGCCTTGCTGGACAAGTTTGCCTGAGCTGCCGTCCCCATTGTCTAAGCAAGGGCGGAATGGATGTAGAATGATGCAATGAATATCACTCTACCGGAACTGGAAGCTGCCATCAATTACTGGCGCCAGCAACGTCCCGCGACCGGCGACGAATGCGCGCTGTCGCCCGAGGTGAATATCCTCGCAGGCGTGTATGCGCTGATGATATTCCACCGGAAAAAAGAGATAGCGGCGCAGGATCTGCAGCCGCCTGCGCAGAGCTTGCTGCGTGTCTGGCAAGAACAAAAATAGCAGCGCAACGCGGTGGCCGGTGTTCCGGCCCTTGCCGGGCACAAGCCGTATCCCTGTTTAGCCCGATCCACCCCCACAATGATTTGTCTGCGCACCTGGGCCGCTAAGCCGCCAGATGCCTTGCTTGCCGGGACGGCGTCGATGACGTGGCCACGGCGCGGTGTTGCTCGTTGCCCCTGCCCGCCGATTTATCGGGGCCGTGCTGATGGATGGACTGCCCGGCATAATCGGTCTTGAGCATCGCCGCCACCTGTTCCTGGTCCATCCCCCTTGCCGTGGTCAGCCACTCGGCCACCAGCGCCGCCAGGCGTTCCAGCGCTATCCTGTGCGTTGCATCGGTGCGCGCATACAGCCAGTCCGACAGCGCCATGAAATGCTCAAACGGCGTGTCGCCCAGGATCACCGGCAGCGTATGCGCGAAGCGCCCCGAGTTGGCGACCAGGTCCCAGTAGCGGGCAAAGCGCACCAGCCTCTGCATCATCGCAAAATCGATGGTGTTATTGGCCAGTATCGTGTACGGCGGATGTGGGTCGAATACCAGCCCGTGTTCTTGCGTGTGGCGGATGATGGGCGTGCCGCGCAGGCGCTTCAGGATGCCGAACTGGATCTCGTGCGGCTTCAGCGCGTACAGCCGGTTGAAGCCCAGCGCGAAGCTCTCCACCGTCTCGCCGGGCAGGCCGGCGATCAAGTCCACGTGCAGGTGGGCGGCCGAGTGTTCGCACAGCCAGCGTATGTTTTCTGCCGCCTTCTCATTGTTTTGCTTGCGGCTGATCAATGCCTGCACTTCCGGGTTGAAGGTCTGTATGCCTAGCTCAAACTGCAAGGTGCCGGGCGGGAATTTTTTGATTCCCTCCTTCAACGCGTCCGGCAAATGGTCGGGCACGACTTCAAAGTGGGCGAACACCGGATCGTCCGGATGGGCCTCCAGCTTGTCCAGGAAGAATTGCATGATCTTCAGGCTGGTCTTGATATTCAGGTTGAAGGTGCGGTCGACAAACTTGTACAGGCGCGCGCCGCGCGCATGCAGGCTCTCCATTTCGGCCAGGAACAGGTCGATATCGAAAGGCCAGGCGGTCTTGTCCAGCGCCGACAGGCAGAATTCGCACTTGAACGGGCAACCGCGCGAGGCTTCCACGTACAGCGTGCGGTTCTTGATATCGTCATCGGTGTATAAATCGTAAGGCAGGCTGATCTGCGCCATCGGCGGCTGCACGCCGGCATGGACTTTCATCAGCGGCTGGGGGCCGCGCAGGATTTGCCGGCAGAGCTCGGGAAAGCTGACGTCGCCCCAGCCGGTAATCACATAGTCGGCCAGTTTGACGATCTGTTGCTCATTGGTCTCATACGAGACTTCCGGGCCGCCCAGCACGATCACCACTTCCGGCGCGACCTGTTTCAGCACCGCTACCAGTTTGGTGGTTTCCTCTATGTTCCATATATACACGCCAAAGCCGACGATCAGCTTTTCGCCGGTTTTCTGGTGCGACAGCAGTTTTTCGACCATGTCGGTGGTCTTGGCGCCGATCACAAATTCTTGCAGGCGGGTTTCCGCCTGTAAATCCCCCATGTTGGCAAACAGATAACGTAAACCCAGCGAGGCGTGGGCGTAGCGGGCGTTCAGGGTGGACAGCAGGATGGTCATGGTGCAAGGGACTGGCGGGGTAAAGCCGTATTGTACGCTTGTGGCCCCGGGTTCCATCGGAAAACAGGCTTTTGCCGCCGCTATTTGTCAGGCCGCCAACTGATTCCAGTCCGCATTTTTTGTCGTTTGATCCCGCGTTTATGCATTTCGTCGCAAGCCGCTCGCAAGCCGAGGGGGCTTTGTCTACAGTGCATACATCGGCAAACGATAAAAACAAACCGGCAAACAACCCAATATCACTACAGAGGCAAACAAAATGAAAACAGCAAACTCCTTCAAATCCGGCGTGATCGTGGCAACAGCACTGGTTGCAGCAGTATTCGCCAGCGGATGCGCCTTCCAGACTGCGGCGCAGCAACCGGTAGCCGCAAGCGGCGTGCAGACCGTGACCATCGCTGCCAAACGCATGACGACAGATGAAAAAATCGCTTTCGACACCGCCAATGCCGGTACCCAAACCGTGGTGCTCGTCGCCAAGCGCCTGACCGCAGAACAAAAACTGGCGATGCTGCAAGAAGATATGCACATCCAGGCGAGCGCTACACGCCGCAGCCAGCCGGCAGCCTGATCGGGGAAATGTCCGCCGCTTCCTTTTGAAGGCCGCTTTTCGTCCGTAACCGCGTCACCCGCACCACCCGCATCACCCGCACCACCAGCATCACCCGCATCACCGTCCACCGGATTCGACCGGTAGTAATAAAAATTCGGCAAGCACAATCCTGCAGTGCTTGCTGCGGCGGCAAATTATCCAGCGCTTCAGCGCCGACCCGCGACCATGCCGGCAGCTTCATTGCCAGCCTTCGCCCGCCAAGATCCCCAACGGCACTTGCCACAATAAAATTTCCACCCGCATCGCGATGCGACCGCCGCAATACGGCGCCAGGCGAGCTACTGGGGCGCCAGCAGTGTTTTTCCTGAACCGCCCTGCTCATATAAATTGATGTCGTTCAGGCTGTCGAAGCAGGCGGCCGCTTGCGGATCCAGGCCCGTCCTCAGCTGTTCGTCGGCAGATCTCAATTGGCCATGGTTGACCAGTACCCGCATCTTGCTCAGCAAATCGGCGGTATGCAGCAAGTGTCCCAGCGGCGTCCAGTCGGGCGCCTTGCTGCCGCCAGCCTGCTGCTGCAAAGCCTGCACCACCTCCACCGGAAAACCCCAGCGCTGCGCGATACGGTAAGACAAGGTCGCGGCGGCCGACGTGAACGCCAGCGCAAAACTGCGTGAATACCTGAACCTGGGTTCTTCGCAGACTTGGTCCAGCAGGCGGAAGGCGATGATCAGGCCGACGTTTTTCATCAGCCCCGTCAGGAAGGCCTGGAACGGGTCCTGGCTGCCGGCAAGATGATGGCAGGCAATCGCGCATTTTTCCGACTGGTTCCAGATGCGCGGCGCCGCGCGGCGCGTGTAGTGCCCGGAGTTCAGGTTGATGATGGGACGGAAGGCGACCTTGGCGATCAGCAAGCGCAGCCCGTCTTCGCCGAGTATCATGATGGCCTTGTCCAGGCTGCTGATGCGGTCGGCGGGGTTATACAGGGAACTGTTGACTGCATTGATCAGCTCGCCGACCAGCACCACGTCCTTGACGATATGCTGCGCCAGTTCGCTGGCCGACACGCTCTTGTTGCGCAGGCTGTTCAGTAGCTGCGGTATCACGGTAGGCACGCGCGGCACGACGACGGCATCGTTCAAATCCGAGGCCAGCAATGCATACAAGGCCTGCAAGATATTTTGCTCGGTCTCCATGCTATGGCCTTCGCCTGGGTGGCCCATCAGCCAGTCGAAAAAGATCGCATCCACGGCCAGCCGGGGTTTCCAGGCGACAAAAATCTCTGGCGCGGCGACCGGCGGTGCAACGGTGGTCGCGGCTACCGCTTCAGCTGCGGCGGGCGCGGCAATTTCCGCCGGACCGGGCGCGATTTCCTCTGCAGCGCTTGCGATGCCGGCTGTCGGCGCTGGCGCTTCATTCTGGGTAAACCAGCGTTTCAGAAAATTATTCAGCGCTTTGCGCACGGCATCTCCCCAGGTTTGCGTTGCGGCTCCCGCAGGTGCAGGGCAGCGGTCCTTTTGACCGTGTCAGTCTGACAGGGTTTGCGGCAAATAGCCATGCGGCATGCTTGCATCCCGGCGCTGCGTGTTGTGCCGGGACTCAATTCGCGGCGACCTGTTCCAGTTCCGCCTGCAGCCTGGCCATCTCGCGCATCACTTCCTGCGGGAAGCCGGGCGCCGCCCAGGCGCGGTAATTCTGTTGGGCAAAGGCCAGCGCATTCTTGTAGTACAGGTAGGCGTTCAGGCGGTTGCGCACGTAGTTGTTTTGCGTGCGCACCACCTTCCCCGGCGTTCCCATCACAATCGAGTTGGGCGGTATCACCGTGCCCTCTTTCAAGAAAGTGTGGCCGGCGACGATGCTGTTGTCGCCGATGACGCAGCCGTCCATGATGGTGGAGTTGATGCCTATCAGGCAGTTGTCGCCGATGGTGCAGCCGTGTATCGTGCAATGGTGGGTGATGGAGCAATGGCTGCCGATGATAGTCGGCGTCTGGTCGCCTACGTGCAGCATCACGAAATCCTGGATATTGGTGTAGGCGCCGACCACGATTTCCTTATGCTCGGCGCGGGCCACCACGTTGATCCATATCGATGCATTCTCATGCACACTCACCTTGCCGTACAAGTGGGCGGTCTCATGTACGTATGCGGCCTGGTGCAAGCTTACCTCCGGTCCTATCACAGCCATGCTGGTCTCCTTGGTTTGCATTGTTCTGGATGTCGTTTGCAGTGATTGTACAAGTTTTGCGGAAAACGTTAGGATCAAGGCAGGCGCAGGGGGGAGCCGGGCATGCGGAAAGATCGGGTCATCATCGTTGGCGGCGGCGTGATAGGCAGTGCGGTCGCCTATTTCCTGGCGGCGCACCCGCGTTTTCACGGCAGCGTGACGGTCATCGAGCGGGATGCTTCGTATGCCCAGGCCTCGTCGGCCTTGTCCGCCGGTTCGATACGCCAGCAATTCTCTGCGCCGGTCAATATTGCGATGTCGCAGTTCGGCATCCGTTTCCTGCGCCAGTTGCCCCGGCACTTGGCGGTCGACGGCCAGACGCCGGAGCTGGGGTTGAGGGAAAAGGGCTACCTGTACCTGGCCACGACCGCCGGCGAGCAGCTAATGCGCGACAACCACGCGATACAGAAACAGCACGGCGTCAACGTGGCCTTGCTGGACCCCGCAGCGCTGCAGGCCAGGTTTCCATGGCTGAATACCGCCGACCTGGCGCTGGCGTCGCTGGGCCTGTCGGGAGAAGGCTGGTTCGACGGTTACGGCTTGTTGACGGCTTTCCGCCGCAAGGCCCGCAGCCTCGGCGTACAGTATGTCGCCGCGCAGGCCCGCGCTTTTGTCCACAACGGCAACCGGGTCCGCGCGGTGCGCCTTGACGGCGGCGCCGAACTCGCCTGCGACTGGGCCGTGAATGCGGCCGGCGCCTGGGCCCGGCCGTTGCTGGCGGATACCGGCCTTGATCTGCCGGTGCATGGCCGCAAGCGTTGCGTGTTTGTATTCTCCAGCCCGGCACAGACCCCGGATTGTCCATTGGTGATCGATCCCGGCGGCTTATGGTTCCGTGCGGAAGGCGCCTGCTGGATTTGCGGCTTGCCGCCGCCGCGGGACGACAATGACGTGCCGCTGGAAGTGGATTACGCTTTGTTCGATCTGGCCTGGCCGGCGCTGGCGCAACGCGTGCCGGGCTTTGAGGCGGTCCGCCTGCAGCGCGCGTGGGCCGGCTACTATGAATACAATACCTTCGACCAGAACGCGCTGCTGGGGCCGCATCCCGGGCTCCCCAATTTGTTGCTGGCAAACGGTTTTAGCGGCCACGGCCTGCAGCATGCGCCCGCCGTAGGACGCGGGCTGGCCGAGTGGCTGGTCGATGGCGCTTATACCAGCCTGGATTTGTCGCCGCTGTCGGCGCAACGCTTGCTGGAAAACCGGCCTTTGTTGGAAAAAAACGTCATTTAACGGTTATCCATCCCTAAACTGCTGCCAATGGTGCTCATTGGAAATAAACGGCAATATTCCGGAACATGTCCGGTTCATCGCGATAGCCTGCCTGCTTCACGCCCGGCACCGCGTCGGGGCGCCGCAGTCTGGCGCGCCATTTTCAGTTTTCATCCCCGCATTTTTGCGTTTCATCGCATGTCGCTGGCAAGCTGCGCGGGCTTTGCCTAAAGTAGCACCATCGCAGCACAAACATGAATTGCTCAACCGAAGGGATACAGAAATGAAAACCGCTCACAAATTTCAAGCCGCCACAGCCATCGCAGGCGCATTGGTCGGTGCAGTTTTTGCCGCCGGCTATGCTTTCCATAACGCCGCCGGCGCGCGGGCTGCGGTAGAACAGGTTCCTACCGTCACCATCACCGCAAAACGCATGACGGCAGATGAAAAGCTGGCCTACGACATGCAGCAAGACGGCTATGCGCAGACTGTCGTGATCTCTGCCAGGCGCCTGACTGCGGAACAGAAGCAAGCCATGCTGGAAGAAGAACTGCGCCTGCAAAATACCGTCGCCAAGCGCGCTGCGCTCGCCGCACAGAAGGCGGGCTGAGCACCGGCAAGGCGACCGTTCTCCGTATTGATTTGCAGTCCAGAAAATTGAAGAATTGAAGTAAAGCGATACTTCTCCATCATTGCCGGGCGCCAGGCGCCGCATCAGCCGATTCACGAGATCGACTGCGCATGGAGAAGCGGAGCGGGCAAATGCCGCTGCCCGGCTTGCCCTCCCCCAGTGGATTTTAAGCCACGTTCCCCGCAGCGTCCGCTGCAATATTGAATCCCCCAGAACTCATTTCACCCGGGCCATCTGCTAAGATGCTGCTGGCTTGCATTCGGCCCGCACCCGGCCCGCTTATCCGACGGGCTTTTTTTGCAACAATTTATACAGGAGATTCATTCCATGGCCGTGTCCTCGTTATTGCCGGTGTTGCTGGTGCCCCTGGTGGGCTGGCGCCTGTACTCACGCTACCGCAAACTGGTAGGCAAGCAAACGCCGCGCGTCGGGAAACTGCGGGCGTCGATGCTGTTGTTCCCCTTGCTGCTCATCCTGATAGGCACGGAAGCCTGGAAGGACACGCTATCCTTCGAATGCCTGCTGGCCGGCGGTGCAGCCGGCATCGCACTGGCGTTTTGGGGATTGAAGCTGACCAGCTACGAATCCGGGCCGGAGGGGCTGTCCTATACGCCCAACTTTTATATAGGCGTGGGCCTGATGCTGTTGTTTACAGGCCGCATGACCTACCGTTTCGTGCAGATTTACAGTACGGGCGGCATGCAGGATGCCCATTCGAACGGATTCGGTATTAATCCCGTCACTACCCTGATCGTGGGCATCGTTTTTTGCTACTATCCCATGTATTCGTCCGGCATATTGCGCTGGCGCCGTGCACATGCGTTAAAGTTGGAGAACCGGAATTGAATAATCAGGAAGAAGAGCGTCTGGTGAATATGGAAATCAAGATCACCCAGCAAGAGGATCTGCTGGAAAGCTTGAACCAGGCCGTCTATCGCCAGCAAAAAAAGCTGGATGAGCTGGAGGCCCTGTGTACTGCGCTGGCCGGCCGCATCAAGGATATGGCGGCGCTGGCGGCCGGTTCCGCCGGCCAGCGTGCGGTGGACGAGAGGCCGCCGCACTATTAGCGCATTTGTTGGGGGCACCATCCTGCAGCATAGTAGGGAATAGGCAGGCGGCGGTGCGCATCTTGGGAAAAAACAGCTAAGGTATTTTCGGCCAAAGTCTCTTGGAAGGGAATTGATTGATGTTGTTGAAACGACAGAGGCCTTTGCCCAGCCTTAGCTGGCAATTGACCTTGCAGATCCTTGGTCTGGTGCTGCTGCTGGTGGCGATCACAGCGCCGCTGTTTTATTTCCTGCACGAACGGCCTATCGTGGATGCGCTGGCGGAGACCACCCAGGCGGAGGCTATCCAGAAGGTGGAAGACCGGCTGGAATCCCAGTTCAGGCCGGTGGAAAGCATGTTGCGGCAAAGCCAGGCCTGGGGTGCTGGCGGCCTGTACCACGAAAAGGACCTGGACAGCTTCAACCGCCTGATGGCGCCGGTGGTGCGCAACACGCCGTTTATTTCCTCTGTCGTGACCGCCAACGAGCTTGGCGAAGAAATCCTGCTGATCCAGATGCCCGGCGGCTGGAAGAACCGCCTGACCAGGGTCGAAGAATGGGGCAAGCGCCAGCAATGGCTGGACTGGAAGGACGGCCAGCCTCCCGCCACCGAATGGAAAGAACGCGACTACGATCCGCGCAAGCGCCCATGGTATCTGGGGGCAGTCGCCGGTAAGTCGCTGGAACAGATACACTGGTCGCTGCCGTACATCCTGGTGTCGACCGGGGAAGCGGCGATATCTGCGTCGGCGCTCTGGCGCAATCCGAATACGGACGTCACCCATGTCATCGATTTTGATGTGACCCTGGCCGATATCTCCCGGCTGACCCGCACTATCACGATAGGTAAATCCGGCTATATCAGCCTGCTGAGCGAGGACGGCAAGGTGATCGGCTTGCCGCACCTGCCCGCCTTTGCCAATGACGACGCATTGCGCTCGAATCTGCTGAAGAAGCCGCAAGACCTGGGCCTGGGCAAAATCCAGGCGGCGCTGGATATCTGGAAAAACCAGGGCGGCAGCGGACAGGCGGCGTTGCGCTTTGACGATGATGACGGTGAAGGCTGGATAGGCTCGGTGCGGCCGCTAAAGGTCGGCACCCAGACCCTGACCATCGTGGCGATTGCGCCGGCATCCGATTTTTCGTCGATATCGGAGCATCTGGTCTATTCCGCGCTGCTGGTGTTACTGGCGGTGGTCGTGATCAGTTACCTCATCGCGCACCGCATCGTCAGCCGCGTCAAACAGCCCTTGCAGCAGCTGGCGAAAGAAAGCGCCCGTATCGGCGATATGCAACTGGATCAGCCGGTCAGCGTGGATTCGCGCTTCCGCGAGATCGTGCATCTGACCGAGGCACAGGAACACATGCGCTTGCTGCTGCTGGAAGCCAGGACTACGCTGGAAGAAGCCAATCACGACCTGGAAGAAAAAATCATCGTGCGCACGCATGAACTGGAACAGGCCAATGACGAACTGGCCACCATCCTGCAGCGCCTGCGCGAGACCCAGGCGCAATTGATACAGAGCGAGAAGCTGTCGGCGCTCGGCGCGCTGGTGGCAGGCGTGTCGCATGAGCTGAACACGCCGATAGGCAATTGCGTGCTGATTGCCAGCACGGTGGAGACGCAGCAGGTCGAGTTCGAGGAACAATTAAAAACAGGCCTGCGCCGCAGCGTACTGAGCAATTTCCTGAATACGCTGAGGGACGGCAACCAGATCCTGCAGCGCAACCTGAAACGGGCCGCCGAGCTGGTGCATAGCTTCAAGCAGATAGCGGTGGACCAGAGCACCAACCAGCGCCGCTTATTTGACCTGAGGGAGACCGTGCACGAGACCCAGGTGACGCTCACTCCAATGCTGAACAAGGCCGGCTGCCGCTTCGTCAATGCATTGCCGCAGGGATTGACGATGGACAGCTATCCCGGGCCGCTGATACAAATCATCACCAATCTGACCACCAATGCGATCGCGCATGGCTTCGAGCACCTGGTAGGCGGCGAGATTCACGTCAGCCTGGCCGCCGACGCAGTAGCCGGGGAGGACATCCGGTTGTTGTTCAAGGATAACGGCCAGGGGATAGCCGAGGGCAACCTGTCGCGCATATTCGACCCCTTCTTTACCACCAAGCTGGGACACGGCGGTAGCGGGTTGGGTCTGAATATCGTGTATAACCTGGTGACGCGCGTGCTGGGCGGCAGCATCAGCGTCAGCAGCGAGGCAAACCACGGCACCTGTTTTGAAATGGTATTGCCGCGCACCGCGCCGCGGACCCTGCCGATGGACCAGGAATTCGAAATGGAATAGCCGCGCTATCCCAGCAAGGCTGCCGTCAGCGAGCGCACCTCTTCCGCCGATTCTTCGAGTATGCTCGCCAGCGTGCCGTCGCCAATCGCACAATCGATCTCGGAAGCATCCTGCCGGATTGTCTCGGCAGGGCGCAGATCCAGCGGCGAGGCTACCTCGGCCAGGTCGTTGGCAAGGATCAGCGTATCGCCCAGGGTTTCCGGCGGCATCACGCGCAAACCGCACCACAGCGATTCCACCGCGGCGGCGACCGCCTTGGGTATCATCAGTTTGGCCAGTACCGCACGGCCTATCGGCGCTTCAAAGGCTACCGCTGCTTCTTCCAGCTCCCCATCCAGCAAATCGGGGAAATGATCCGCGCGGGACAACAGGTAAAACCCGCTGACCTCGTGCACCACGCCGGCGAACATCGCGGTGTCAGGATCGACGTTGCCGACCCGGCGCGCAATCACGTGCGCCAGCGCCGCCACGTGGGCGGTGTGCTCCCACAGTTTTTGTGCTTTCGCGCTGAGCGCGGGATCGATGATCGTGCCGGCGATCTGGCGCACGACGATAGCCGCAACGATGGAATGCAGGGTGCGAAAACCCAGTAGCGGAATGGCGGTGCGGACATTGGCGACAGCGCCGCCAAAGCGGTTATATGCGACAGAATTGGCGACGGACACAACCCGGGCCGCCAATAGCGGCTCGGTCAGGATGAGCCTGCTGGCAGTTTCCAGGCTGCAATCGGGATCGTCTATGGCTCTCTGGATTTTCAGCGAAGCGGCCACATTGGTCGGGAAAATCAATTCTCCGCGCCTGGCCTGTTCCGCTATGCTTTTGAAGGCTTCGACTCTGTTCATGCAAAAATTATACTCTTGCAGCGTCGTAGTAGCCAAAGAAACAACAGGGGCCGGCGGAAAATAGCGCCGGCCCCCAAAACAAAAAAGGGTATCCGTATTTCGCGGTTGATGGCCTATCCGCATGTTGCGATGCAGCGATCAGGTCGTGCCGATCAACTCTCAAGATCGCTGCTTGATCGTCTCAGTTTGCCCCAAAGCGGAAGTAGCTAATCCCGATAGCGGACATTGAAACAGTCACTTTGCGCGGATCCACGTCGCCTCGATTTCATATTCATTGCGGTCTGGCCCCGGCATCGGAGGTGTGCGCAAGACCAAGGTATCGCCAGCGAGGCGCACGTGCCGAATCTGGTCCGTTCCCACCAAGCTTGGATCTCCCGCCACCTCTACGTGATGCGTAATCGTCTTGTCGTCAACCGTATAGGTGCCAGCATAGGCCGTCAGCGTCCAAAACAGTTGCGCAGCTTCTTCGGTGCGATGGCTGGACTCTCGGTCAATCGGGGATCTTCCCGAAGACGTGAACAGCACGCTCATATAGCCGTTCGGCGCATAGATAATATGCCCCACGGGATGTGTTCCGGCAATAGGATAAATCCTGTGCGATTGGACTTCCTCGGCGGTGACGGAAACCAGATTCCAGACGCCGATGACATTGACATTCTCCGCAAACGCGACTTTGGAAAATACTCCCGCAAAGCAGGCAAGCGATAGTCCTGCCCTGATTAGCCATTGTTTCACTATGCATCCCTCCTGATAGCATTGGACGTTGCCCGCTAATTCGCCATTTTGATCTGCCGGTTACTTCTATCATGCCGCTGCCGGCACGGTTTGCCCCGGGGCGCTGGCGAGGCCAAGGATGCCGCCGGCATTCATGCTGTCCACCATCGAGGTCGGAATCAAGATAGTCGTACCTCTTTCCTTGGTCGTTTCGTAAATGATGTTCATCGCCCGCAATTGGAGCGCAGCCGGGTTTTTCGAATAGATGTTCGCTGCATCCAGGAATTTTTGTGCGATCTCTTCTTCGGCGGATCCCAGAATGACCCGTGCAGCCTTCTCGCGTTCCGCCTGGGCCTGGCGGCTCATCGCATCCTGCAATTGCACGGGAATCGCCACGTCGCGTATCTCCACTGAAAGTGCAGATACGCCCCATTCTGCTGTTTTCCGACCGATTTCTTCGGTCAGCAGTTGGTCGGCGACCTTGCGATCCGACAGCAGAGCACTGAGCAGCGATGATCCAATCATTTCGCGCAATGATGTTTGCGCCACGCGCAGAATGGCGTCGCGGTAGTCGGTGATTTCCAGCGCCGCACGCTCTGGATTATGCACTTGCCAGAACAGGACTGCGTCAACGTTTGCGGGCACGGTGTCCCTGGTCAGCGCCTGTTCGGCATTGAACGCCGTGACTTGAATCCGCTGGTCAATCCAGTGGCATACCCGGTCAACGAAGGGCACAATGAAAAACATTCCCGGGCCTTCAATTGCATGCAATTTTCCGAATCGGAGTACAACAGCTTTTTCCCACTGTTGCGCCATCAGAAGTGAAATCCGGGTGAGAATCGCACCGAGGAGTATGAGACCGGGAACAATGTAGGCGATCAGGATTCCGGAGTCATGACCCAGACCTGCAATAAGTATGCCGAAGATAAATAGCAGTGAAGATATGACAATCGCTGGAGCATTCTTGCCTTGAGTATTCATTTCTTGCCTCTCTTTGGTTGAGTCATACCGATAATGCGATTCGCTAAATCGACAGGATCGATGCCCGCTGCGTTTGCGATCGCAATGGTTTCGTGCGCCAGGCTTTCCATGCGCTTTGCCAGCAGCAATGCATCCACCGGGGGCGGTCGCTCGGCGACGTAGGTTCCGCGCGCCCTGACGATGACAATGGCGCCCGTCCTTGCGAGTTCATCGTACGCGTGCCGTACCGTGTTAAGGTCCACTTTCAGGGCGACCGCAAGTTCACGCATCGTTGGCATTTGCACGCCTGGACGAAGCACGCCAGCTCCAATCGCGCGCAATAGCTGATCGCGGATTTGCACATATCTCGGAACACCGTTATCTTCAATGCGGATGGAGGGAATCATTGGTTAAATCCTGTATGCCATAATGCATACAGTAGAACACAAAAATAACCTTGTCAAGTAAAGCAACGACCTTGCCGATTCAGGTCAGGTGAACAAGGTTTGCGTTCGTAGGTGGGTGACGCGGAAGGAGGGGCTTAGTTGTATTGCCCCCTTTATGTCTGCTTGATTCCCAGCATTCCGGCCAAGATATCGAATCAGTACGCATCATCGGTGTATGCGAATGACTGCTATTGAGAACATTTTCGACCGACGGGTATCCGAAAAGCGGACGCTCAACGTCAACAATCACCGAACGGAAGCGAACGCAGCTGGCCGTAGGTCCGACGGATTGGAGTATTGGGCGTCATCGTGTCTCGCCAGTACAAGGCGCTCGACTTCTCGGCAAAGAGCGGTTGGGTCGTGGGGCGGTATGAAGTGCGCTGCAAGTTGCGAGCAGCGAGCACGAATGGCGTCAGACGTGGCAAGCGTCTGAAGACTACGCGCCAGTTTGCGTGGCTGCAGACGCTTCGCAGGAATGACCATACCGACTCCGAGTGAGGCAATGCGCGCCCCATTGTCGAACTGATCCCAGGCGAACGGAGTGATCAACTGGGGAGTGCCTGAGCGTAGTGCTTCAGCGGTGGTGCCGATGCCGCCATGATGCACAAGGACTGCGGCATGGGGAAGAAGCGCAGACAGCGGCACATACGGCTGCCACAGTACGAACTCAGGAAGGTGCACTGGAACCTGAGCTCGCTCCTTGGTCAGAAAGATGGCACGCCGCCCGAGACTATCGACGACGGCGAGCGCGCGGGCAAAAAAGTCGGCGGCATGGACATTCCCGGTACCCGGAGTGAAGACCAATGGTCTTTCACCTACAGCAAGAAAGGCGGACAGGTCTTGCGTGAAGCCATCTTGTGTGACCGCCTCAAACAGTTGGAAATCGCCCTTAACCAGGGTGCGCGGCCAGTCCGGTACGGGGGGCGCAAACCAGGAAGGAAACAGGGTGACCGACAGATCAGGGGCCTCTGCGATATGAGTCAGCAGAGAGTAAACTTTCGACAAGCCCATAGGTTCCCGGGCGGCGTTGATCTGGGCAACAGCAACAGGGTCGATCCAGCCTTTTTCCACGTGTCGCCAGAGCGCGCGCCGCCAGCTCATCGGCACCCAGCGCGGCACCGACGCAGGGCCAATGTTCAGCGGGTCGTGACACGTTCGGAGGTTGGATGGTGCAAGATACGCGGCGACGATTGATTTGATGAAGCCGCATTCCCGCGAGATGGCGGCCGCCGGCACAACGAATGGATGGACAATCGCGACTCGGGTTGCTTGCGCGGGAACGGATCGGATGGCTTCGTCTATCTGTTCGATCTGGTCACGGTAGGTAGCCATTAAAGCTGAGAATCCCTTCCTGGGATCCCACAAATCTGGATTTGCAATGACGCGCAGGTAGTCTTCGTCAGTTCCTATCCCAACAAACGAAAGTCCGGCACCTTGAACAAGGTTCGAATGGTAACTGTTCGTTATGAACGTTACCTTTCGCCCGAGTGCCTGTAATGCGCTCGCTATACGCATGAACGGATGGATATCGCCGGTCGTGCCGACAGTGATCACGAGATAGTGGGGAGTGGTTTCCGACACGGCGAATAGCTTTCAAATAGATGTGCGAGGGAGCGCATTTGTTACGCCCCAGGGGCGCCGTCGTAACGGCCAAAGCTTTGTATCTGTTCGGGAGCGAGAATACTGGCCGGCATAGGGCGAACTCAGCAAAGTGTTGCGCAGTTTCAGGACATTTTCCATCAACACCTGCCAATGATGGCATGCTCATCTTCTCTCGCCACTTCCGCGAAAGCGGCGCTGTTTACCAGGCAGCCTCCAAAGGTGGCGTGGATGACCGCGTCAGCACCTTCTTGACATAGCGCTCCTAGCCGTTTCCCGATATCTGTCGTTCAACGCTGGACGCTAGCCCAGACTACGCTTTTCGCTTGACCTACCTGGCTTCCGGAGACACGTTGTCGCGCCGATTGACCGCCAGTTGTAGCTGCAAGCGAGACAGGAGCTTATGAAACGGCATGATGACAAACAAGTAGACTCTTCCAAGGAGATTGTTGATTTTAACCAAGGTTGAAACCGTCACTTCCGATCCCTGCAGACTCGGTTGAATGCTTATCCAGATCCGAAAATCCAGATGCTTGTCGTCACCACCGATGACGACTTCAGTGCCCGTATTTGAAATAATCGGAAACACGTCAATCTTCCCCAGCCCGCGATCGCTAAAGTCAATACTTGCCTTTAGTCCGAACGGCGCCACGATTCCGTTACGCAAGGCCATCAGACATCTGACCATGTGTGGCGGATCGGCGAACACGGCGCGCGCTGCTTGTTCGGCGTCAACGTAGGTTCGATCTGCCTGACCGGAATAACCATCGGCGAAATCAATGTGCGACAATCCTGACGCACGAATTGCCGCCGTCGGCGTGGGAATCAGCAAGACTTTGTTTGTCATGAGTAACCTCTGAAAATGTAGTGCGGTGAGAATCTTGAAAATATGCGGCTTCGATTTCTCTACTGTGGCGATTGTTTGCGGCCAACATAGATGAACGATGCTCCGAGTGCGAATTCAACTACAACCGCTGATAATATGCCAAGCCGTGCATGACCGGTCGTAAGCTCAAAAATACCGAGACAGGCTAGCGCGATGTTGGCAACAATAAGGCCAGCCACAATAGCGGAGCGCGCAGGGGATGGCTCCGCTACTCTGGTTTGGAAGAGCATTATCCCGAGTCCGGCAAATAGAGCTGCGCTACGCCGTCCGACAAGACCAACCGGGTGCGAAAAGTCGACGCCCCAAGATGACAACAAAATATCCGGCGCGAATGCCCAAATCAGCGCAAGCATGCAACAGAGAAGTGCCGTGAGGGTTGCGAGGTTTTTAAAGTTCATTTGTATGCCCTGGTCGAAATTTCCGACGTAAAAGGTGTGACAATTTTCGTCTCAATGCGGATCAATCTAATCCTACACAATGAAACCATAGCCGCTTGCAATTAGGATCGGTGCCGCGACCAGCAGCACCCAAAAGCCGTTTCGCGCAATAGGAAAAGCCATTACGCCGATAATCGACGTGCTCGCCAGGTAATAACCGATCAATTTCAGCAAGAACAAATTGGACTCGACACTGGCGTAAATCGCGACCTGTCCAATCGTCATCAACAGCGGCCCGACGATGATGAACCAAAATGCTAGCCTGCCTTCGGAACCGCGCAGCTTGCCGACAAAACCTTGCTGTATTGCTTCAGCGAGCGGCTTCTTGAACATCGCCACCCCGGCGATGCAATGAATGACGCCAAGGAAAAAAATAATCCACGCCGTTGCGGTTACCATATTGATGCTCCTTGGTTGATCCACGGGTTGTCGGTCGACACCTTTGCGCCCAGGGCTTTGAGCATGTGGTTGAGGCCCAGGTAAGTCCGTTCAAAATACGGAATCTCGTCACGAAAACCAGTCATGTAGCGAGCGATCTTCCGCTGCTGCGTTGCCTCAAATACGGGGTACGGCGATCGGGTTGCGAAGTCGAAGCGCGACGTGCGGAAAGGCGCGATCTGCCAAGCCTGCAACGGCGCCAATGCGGGCATCAATTCCCGCTCAAATTCGTCGACCGACAAATTCGGCGAGATCATTGCAAGGCCGATATAGTTGTGCCGCAACGCCTCGCAGTCGTCGCCGGGCCCGTGCCGCAGCAACGCGCACCACGCTTTTGCCGCAGCTGCGGCAAAGTCGGAGGAAATCGTCTTGGTACAGCCGAAGTCAACCACGCCGATTCGACCGTCCGCTAGGAAAAGGAAATTGCCGGGATGCGGATCGGCATGCAAGCGCCGCCATACGAAGGCGCTTTGCAAGAACCAATCGAATAGCAGTTGCCCGGCGCGATCGCGCGCCTGCTGCGTCGGGTTCGTGGCCAGCCAGGCATCCAGATGCAGGCCGTCAACCGCCTGCATCGTGAGCACGTGCCGAGTGCTGTGGCTCGCAATCGGTTGCGGGACAAATATCCCAGGTAACGATGCATGCGCGCCGAACCAACGCAATTGATCCGCTTCGTGTGTGTAATCGACTTCTTCGGCGAGTTTATATTCAATGTCGGCCATGAACCGCTCGACGATTTCGCTGTCTGGCAGCAGATCGGTACTTAGCCGCAAGCCTTGCAACAGGGTGCGGATCATCCGCATATCGACGCCGATCGAGGTAGCGATGCCGGGATACTGTAGCTTCACGACCACCCGTTCGCCGCCGTGCAATTCCGCATGATGTACCTGCCCCAGGCTCGCCGCGGCAAAAGCCTGCTGGTCGAAGCGTTGGAAAAGCTGGTCTGCATCCCGAGAAAACTCTTGCCTGAAAGTCCTGTGCACCAGTGCGCGGTTGAGCGGCGTGGCCTGATGGAAGCCGCGCGCCAGTTGCAGGCGTACGCCTTCCGGGAGCAATCCCGCCTCCATGCTCAGCAGTTGCGAAGCCTTCAGTGCCGTGCCCTTGAGCTGATTGAGCGCGCGAAACAGGATTCGTCCTAACTCGGCTTCGTGCCTTGCCTGCTGCGCCTCGGATGCTTCTTCGTCGGAGCGGTTGCGTGCAAGGTATCCCAGATGAACGATTCCGGCTTGCGCGACAGCCAGGCCGGTGATCGTTCCCCTGGCAAGCGTGCCGGTGGAGAGTTTACCGTTACGTGCCATGGCGGACCGGTGTCGATTAGCGCTTGAGCAGCGGGCGAGCCAGCTGCACCAAGTCGAGCAGGGCCGAGCCGTTTTGCATCAGGCGCGCGAGTTGGCTGCGCAACAGGAAACCGGCCAGATCCGACAATTTGTTGAGCAAGCCACATTCGAGCGCTTGCATCAGCACTGCCAGCGTCAAGTCGACCAGGCGGGTCGTGTCGGCAAATTCGTCCGAGCTGTCGTTGAGCCAATACACGATCACCGCCAGCAAATAGTCCGCGAACAGGCCGCCGATGAGCGGCTTGAAGTCGCACGGTGCGATGCCGCCGGTCGATTCTGCGGCGTCAAGAAAGGCGACCACCTGTTGCTTGATGGCGAGCTTGCCCGGCAGCGCGTCGCCCATCATCAGCATCGGCGACTTGCTTGCCAGCTCACGTGCGACGGCGACGAATTCGCGATCGCCCAGCAGTATTTCCAGCAATGCGTCGACCAGGCGCTGCAAACGTTCTTGCAGCGTATAACTGGCAAAGCCATTGGTGGCGAGGGTTGCGGCAAGGGCATCGTTGATCGATTGCTCGAAATACCCCAGCACCAATTTTTCCTTGGTGGGAAAGTATTTGTAGATCGTAGCGTCGCCTATCCCGGCGACGCGGGCGATCTGTTTCATGCTGGCGCCGTCGAAACCGTGTTCGGTCATTAAATCGACAGTGGCCTGCAAGATCAAGCGCTGGGTTTGTTGTTGCTTGGATTTTGTGGTCTTCATTTATATTTACTATCCTTTAAATAGAAATATAGCACATTTAAAAGATTGCAAATATTGTTAATTGAAATTAACTCGCGAAACGATGGATGCCGCCCTTGCTCGTGCTGATCTGCTGATGAACATTTTCCTCAACAGTGTCGAAGACGTCGGAGCCGAGGAAAGTTACGTCGAGCGATGCATCAATTGCCTTGAAGCGGACCTGTTCTATGCGCACGACGCTAACTAGCGCTTACGAGATGCATCGTCTTGTGCATCTGCTCCTTGACTGGGAGTAGTCGCCGGTTCTGGAGCGCTTGACAACTTTCGCCGGATTGGGCTTTCAACCCATGGCAGTACCGATGTGTCAGTCACAGAAGCACCATGGCTCAAATTTAACCCGGGTATTATTGACGCAGCAATTTAACCCGGGTATTATTGGCTCATCCAATTCAAGCCCAAGCTCACCGTGATTGATACCGCTACGCCTTCCTACACCAGCTTTAACGGCCACAAGCGAATCGCATCTGGCGGCTTGACGGTCAATGCATTGGCTGTGAAACACGCTCTGGCGTCCGACGTACCCAGTCCGCTGCTGATCTTCTGCGACCAGACTGGCCAAGTTGTCGATATCGACATTCGAGGAAGCGATGCCGAGATGTTGGCACGTCTACCTCCAGACGGGTGCCAGCTTCAAGGAAGCGAATCGGCACTGATCGATTCCGGTGAATCTGGTGAGCCACGTGGCCGTGGCCGGCCAAAGCTTGGGGTAGTCGCGCGAGAAGTCACGCTACTGCCGCGCCACTGGGATTGGTTGGCTGCACAGCCAGGCGGTGCATCGGTGACTTTGCGGAAACTGGTTGATGAGGCACGCCGGGCCAACGTGGACCGAGACCGGCAACGCTGGGCGAGTGAATGTGCTTACCACTTCATGTCAACCATGGCTGGTGATATGGCTGGCTTTGAAGAGGCCTCGCGTGCGCTGTTCGCAAACGATGCGGCAAAGTTCCGCCAACTGACCGAAGCTTGGCCGGCCGACGTTCGCGATTACGTCAGGTACCTTGGCTGTCCGCTGCCGCTGACAGAAGTGCCATCGCTTGCGCCGTGACTCATTTGGAGCAAAAAGGAATGATGATGACAAACAAAAAGACGCTGAAACGACAGTATCTGGAGACGAAAACCCGAGCCGGTGTCTATGCGATCCGTAACCAGATCAAGGGCTGGGCGTTGGGTGCCGGAAGTACGAACGTACAGGGCACACTCAACCGACATCATTTTGAACTGCGGTATGGACAGCATCGCAATGCGAAGCTCGCGCAGGATTGGGGCGAGCACGGTGATACCAACTTTCTCTTCGAAGTACTCGACATGGTCAAACCCAGCGAAGATCCAGCGTTCAATGCCGCACAGGAATTGGGAATGCTGGTTAGCCTGTGGCGCCAGGAAATCCCTTGTCACGGCGAACTCGGCTATGACGAACCGAGGAGGGATCCTCGATGAACACGAATCTCGGCTTCTGTTTGGCGCTACACCGTGCCCACGCCAGCCTGCAACTCAAGCTTGACGACGAGTTGGGCATATACCATGGCATCAGTTTCAACGACTTTGCGCTACTGAATTTGCTCGCGCAAGCGGACGGTGGTCGGGTAAGCATTCCGGAACTCGTGCGGCCGCTTGGGCAGCCTCAATCGTCTGTGCTGCGTCAGTTGATCTTGCTCGAAAAGATTGGCCTCGTGGTGCGCGAAGGTGCGAATGGATTTCGTCAGGCCGTGCTTCGCCCAGCCGGGCGTGCGCTGGTGAATGCCGCACGCGAGACTGCCGATAGCATTTGCACCGAAGCCGTCGAATCAATCGCCCCCGCAGCGGTTGAGATGGTTTTCGCAGCACTGGTAACGCTTGCACGCACGCCAAACTTAGCACTCTCATGAGCAACGCTATCGCGACGATTTGCTGGGTACGCGGCCACTTGCACAGCCTGGCGGAGTATCCGTGGTGCTGTAGTGAATCCGGCCAAACGAAATATCGGAGCTCTCCCAAAAGGCGCGCGACACAAGAACATTTAAGGACCACATGCCATGCCCAAGGCTAAAGCAAACGGAATTGAAATTGAATACGATTGTTTTGGCAATACCGACGCGGAAGCTGTTCTGCTGATTTCCGGTCTGGGTACGCAGATGATTCGTTGGAGCGAAACGTTTTGCCAGATATTGGCAAATCAAGGCTACCGCGTGATTCGCTTTGACAATCGCGACGCCGGCCTTTCAACTCACTTCGATAGCGCGTCGATGCCAGATCTCGCTGCAATTGCCGGCGCAGTCTCTCGCGGCGAAACGCCCAATGTGCCTTATACGCTGTTCGATATGGCGAACGACGCTGTAGGACTTCTCGATTCGTTGATGATCAAACGAGCGCACGTGGTTGGGAGATCGATGGGCGGCATGATCGCACAACTGGTGGCCAGCCAGCATGCTGACCGCGTTCTATCTCTGGTTTGCATTATGTCGAGCACTGGCAATCGTGATCTGCCGCAGGCCAGCCCAGAAGTGATGGCGGCGATGACATCGCCCGCGCCACATCCTTTGAAAGATGAACAGGGCTATCTCGCACATTGCGTTGCCTTTTCTCAAGTGATTGCCGGGCGAGGCTATCCGTTTGACGAATCCGCTCAACGAGATCAAGCCTTAGCCGAAGTCAAACGAGCATACAACCCAAGCGGGTTTTGGCGGCATATCGCCGCCATCGCAGCAACCGGTGACTTAAGATCACGACTAGCCAATATAAGTGCTCCGACGCTTGTGTTGCACGGGTCAGACGACCCACTAGTTCCCCCGGAAGCAGGGAAGGACACGGCGGCCAATATTAAAGGAGCCGAACTACTCATCGTCGAGGGAATGGGCCACGATTTTCCACCATCTCTGTTTGGGTTTGTGGCCGGAGTCATCGCGGATAACACCCTCCGCATGCGCCAGACCCTTTAACGGCATATTGGCCCTGACGGCGCGCTGCGCCAAGACGGTCAGAAGATGCTGGGACGCTGAGAAAACCGGGGACTCTGAAATTTTCGTGGATTAGGCGTACAACCCCATAGTGCAACTCTCCAAGAACCAAGGTCCACCCGATGGTCAAGATCGTCATGTAAGGCCACAGCGCACGCGTCGAAACCGCGCGCGCTCAGGACCAGACGCGATATACCCAGTAGCTTTCATCGTCGCGGCTGACACGCGCCAGTTCGGTCGGACTGTGGCCTGTGATCTCTCGTGCTTCGCGGCAAAAGTGGGCCTGATCCGAATAGCCGCCCCGCGCCGCCACGTCGGCCCACGAGACTTTTCCCTCTTCGATTCCGTCGCGCGCATCCAAAAACGACTGTTCGGCGCGGTGCATGCGGCGCAAGGTGCGCATCGGCTGCCCGGCCCAGGCCTTGATGCGCCGTTCCACGTTGCGCACGCCGTGCCCCCAGCCTGCGGCAGCGGCTTGCGCGGCCAGCCGCCTGACCCAATCACCGACCGCGCCGGGCTGGCTGCTGTCGTGGGCGCGCAACTGCTGCCAGCGCGGATCGAGGAATTGTTCGACAATCGCCACGCGTGCAGCGTCGTCGGGTGCGCCTAGCACGGCCTGCGCCATCGCATCCCATTCCGGGTCCAGCACATCGGCGAGGGGAAACCAGCCATCGACGCAGGCAATCAGGTCGATACCGGACAAGGCCTGTATCGCCTGCGGATAAAAAATCACCATGAACGCGCGCACAGCACCCGGGTTGTAGCTTACGGCAGGCCGGGTTTGCGGGCCGACGAACAGGGCCGGGGCCAGCGGGCCGGATGCCAGCGCTGCCGGTTCGACCACTTCCGCACAGCCTTCGATGAAGAAGGTCAAGCTGCACAGGGCGGAGGCGGGAAACCGGTTCAGACGCTGCGCGGGATCGTGCAAGGGCGTATCAACCGTGTTGCGCGCAATATAGGTGCGCACGCAAGATGCCAGCGACAGGCGCGGTGCGATCAGACGCGTAGCGGGCATGGCAGGGATGACAGGTGTCGGTGCAGGCATGGTGGTGTGATTCACTGGTCGGGAGTGCAACCATTGTACCGGAGCTGCGGGGCGGGCGCGTTTGTCGGAAACGTTCAAGACGCCCGCTCCGCAAGAGCGCACAGTGACGCCATATCATCGACAGGAAATGTTTATGGAAGACGCTTTGGATACACCTGCTGCGCCGCCCGGGGCGCGCCCGATCTTGCGCCGTATCGCCGATCTGCCGGGGCCGCGTGCCTGGCCGCTGGTCGGCAACCTGCTGCAGCTCAAGGCCACCCGCATTCACCAGGATGTCGAGCGCTGGTGTCGCATCCACGGTACGCTGTTTCGCCTCAGATTTGGCCGCACGCAGGTACTCGTGGTGGCCGATCATAAGCTGGTCGCCGCCATCCTGCGCGACCGGCCGGCCGGATTTCGCCGTCCTGCCATCACGTCGCGCATATCCGAGGAAATGGGCGGCCCACCCGGCCTGTTCCTGGCTGAAGGAGACGCCTGGCGCAACCAGCGGCGCATGGTCATGGCCGGCTTTACGCCACATGCGATCAAGGCGTATTTTCCGGCGCTGGTGACGGTGGCGCAACGCCTGCAGCGGCGTTGGGAGGCGGCCGCCAAGGCCGGGCACGCCATCGAGCTGACGGATGACCTGAAGCGTTACACGGTCGACATCATCGCCGGCCTGGCCTTCGGCACCGAAGTCAACACCATCGACGGCGGGGAAGACGTGATCCAGCGCCACATGGACGTGATCCTGCCGGCGGTGGCGCGGCGCAGCTTCGCCCCGATTCCGTATTGGCGCTACTTCAAGCTGCCGGCCGACCGCCGTCTGGACCGCAGCATTGCCGCCTTGCGCAGTGCGATCGACACGCTGATCGCTGCCGCCCGTGCGCGCATGGCGCAAGAGCCAGCGCGCCGCGAACGGCCTAGCAATCTGCTCGAAGCGATGATCAGCGCGGCCGACCAGGGTGGCAGCGGCGTCGATGACCAGGCCGTGGCCGGCAATGTGTCGACCATGCTGCTGGCGGGTGAAGACACCACGGCCAATGCGCTGGCCTGGATGCTATACCTGCTGCACCGCCATCCGGAAGCAATGCGGCGCGCGCAGGAGGAAGTGCGGCGCATCGCGCCCGATCCGGCCGCCTTCTGCATCGAGCAGATGGATGCGCTCGACTATCTTGACGCCTGCGCGCAGGAAGCGATGCGGCTCAAGCCGGTGGCGCCGTTCTTGCCGCTCGAAGCGTTGCGCGACACCATGGTTGCGGACGTGCACTTGCCGAAGGGCGGCCTGGTGTGGTGCGTGCTGCGCCATGACAGCGTCGACGATGCGTACTTTCCGAACGCCGCACAGTTCGCGCCGCAGCGCTGGCTTGAGCGTGGCGAGGCCAGCGCTGAAAAGAGTATCGGCATCGCCAGTGCCGAAGAGAGAACCGGCACGGTCAGCGCCAACAAGGGTGTCGGCGTGCCCTTCGGTGCCGGCCTGCGGACCTGTCCAGGGCGCTATCTGGCGCTGCTGGAGATCAAGATCGCGATGGCGATGCTGCTGGGCCGCTTCGAGGTCGTAGCCGTCGACACGCCGGACGGCAAGGAGGCCGCGGAGCTGATGGGCTTTGTGATGTCGCCGCTGGGCCTGCGCATGCGTTTGCGGGGTTGAGCATGCTGCATCGATGGCATCGCCTCAGCGCCTGCGTGATCGGCGCCTACGTTCTGGTCCACGTATTCAACCACCTGCTGGCGCTGGGCAGCGTTCAGGCGCATATCGGCTTCATGGACGCGTTTCGCAAGGTGTACCGGACCGGCGCAGTCGAGGTGCTGCTGCTGGCCTGTGTTGCCTTCCAGATCGGCTCGGGGCTGCACTTCCTGCGTGCGCGCTGGGGCCAGCGGCATGGTTTCTTCGACCGGCTGCAGGCGATATCGGGCGCCTACCTGGCCTTTTTCCTGGTCGTGCATGTGAGTGCGGTGCTGTTCGGCCGCAGCATGCTCGGGCTCGACACCAATTTCTACTATGCGGCGGCGGGCATGCATGTGGCGCCTTACGGCTGGTTCTTCGTGCCCTACTACTTCCTGGCGGTGGCTGCGATCTTTGGTCACCTGGCGTGCGCCTTCCATTGGCTGACGCGCGAGCGCCTGGGGCCGGTTGCGCGCAAAGCGGGCGCGCTGGGCGTGCTCGGCGCCGGCTTGCTGACGGCAACGCTGATCGTTGCGGCCTTCTCAGGCGTTTCCTATCCGGTGACCATCCCCGCCAAGTACCTGGTGACATACCAGCGCTAGCGCATCGGCGCTGCGTTTTTACACGGTCTGGGCCGTACGCCGCCCGTCATCGAATTTTCATCCCGAATTTTATCCATCAATTGGCTTGCTCAATTAATTGAATCATTCCTCTTAATAAAATAAGTAAGTGGGGGGGGGGCAATAATCAATATGACGGACAAAACTGCAATCCATAGCCATTCAGGAAAATAGTATCCATATTTATCTTCATAAGCATCTTTGGGGGGCAACTCCAGCGCGCATCTGCTGCAAGCGCGTAGAATGGCGCTTTTAAAGAGAATTTCAACATGAAAAAAACAGGAATGGCAAAGAGCGACGCCAAAAAGCTGATGGGTAAAATGGTTGCGCCGGGTGCCGCTGGTTTCGGCAATGCCAACAACGCCACCGTCGACAAACGCGAGCAGCGCAAGCGTGACCAGGCGCTCGGCTTGGTGCCGTTCGCGGTCAAACTCAATGACGAATTGGTGAAGCGCTTGCACGCACTGGCTGCCGAACGCGGACTCGATTTGAACGAGACTGTCGCCGACGTCCTGGCCAAGGGCCTCGCCGCCTAATCAAACGGGCCGAGACAGTAACCGTATCGTTCAATCCGGCAAAGACGATTGCGGCTGCCGCCAGCAGGAAAGAAAAAAGGCCTACGAGAACCAAGGATTTAGCAGTCTCATTATTTATATTGCTGCGGGCTTATTGCTGATTCATGACAGATACGGCTGACACCTACGACTGGCAGCTCCTGGCCGGCTTTTGCCAATCACTATATAACTGAAGCGATGTGGTAGCGGGCACACTTCTGAACACCATTTCAAGCCTTGGATTTACTCTGCTCGCGATTGTCTCGTCTCGGTTTATGCGCTTCATCGTGTCGATGACGCCAGTAACAAATGCTTTAAATAGCGCATCAAGGGATGCGAGCACCAAACCTTTGTCGGCACTCTCAGTCATAACTGGTTCCGCAGCGACGTCGACATATGACAACATTCTAGCTCGACCATCTCTTACCACGCGCGCATTCGCGGTATAGCCATGCAGGAATCCGCACCTGGCGCCCCAAATATCCAGGCCCTTCAATTGATATTTGCTGCCTGCGATACAAAGGTATTTATCCGACCAAACGATAAGGTCGTTACCAGTTGTCTCCTCTTGCATTACCGGTCGCTCCAAGCCAGCGATTACATCAATTGCCGCCAGGAGCAACCGAGCCGCGACTAACTCCCGTTTAGCATCAATCGCCCATCTAATATCATTCAGCATGTGGTCAATGATTATGCTCTTCCACAGCTCTTTGTTTAGGTATTCGCCGGCCATAGTGTTCTCCATCTCAGAAGCATTTTCAACTTGGCGCAGGATGGTCGAACTATTTGAGGGGCAACCATTCAAATAGCTTAGGTACGCTGCCACAAAAAATTGGCAAAGCAATATCAATTTAAAGGCACGGCCGAATGATTGCTCCTGGCCGAACTGAGACGATCAGCGAGTTTGGAACATGACCATCGCGATTTCCGCTGCGCCGCACAACGCAATATCAACCACGAAATAAGGATGCCCAACAAAAACAACAGGCAGTGGATCGTTGCCGCCCCGCCCTAACTTGGTTTCATCGGTGCGGATTTCTCTGCCTTGCTTTTTGCCAATTCCTTTTCAGGATCGCAGCTGCCTACAAATTCCTTGTTCTCTACCACCAGGTCCCAGTCGGCATCCATCGGCGATATGCGCTTCGCCGCCAGGTAATAGCGGGTGCAGGGTTCTACATTAAAGGTGAACAATTTCGGCCCGATATTGCGCGCTCCGCGTCCCGGCGCAGCGTTGATGCCCAGCGTGTGCAGGCCGGGGCCGACCACCCGCGGATTTTGCAGCGAGTAGTCGCCGTCGATGGAGATCACCCTGACACTATAGGTATTGAGTTGTATCCTGGAACTGGGCTGCAGCCTGCCGTCCAGGAAAGACAGCGGCGCGGTGCCGCAGGCGGAAACCAGCAAGGTCGCCAGCACCGCTGCCGCAAGCCTGGCGGCGGTGCCCGGCTTGAGGCCGGTCTTGTTAAGGAGCGTTTGCATCATTTCCTCCGTTGAAGTTAGCTACAGGGTGGGAGAAAAAATTTCCTGCGTCCTCTGCCCGCCGCCGGGGCTGAAATGCATGCCGGCAGTTGTAATTATTATAGGATGCTGTCGGGGAAAATCGGTGACGATATGTAACGTCCGGCTTACAATTAGTCACCTTTACACCAGGACAGACCATGAACGGCCCCAACCCGCAAAGCGCCCACCCGATGCAGGGATTTCCGCAGGTGTGCTACATCAAGAACACCGTCTCCAGCCCTAACATCATCGTCGGCGACTATAGCTACTATGACGACCCGGTCGATTCGGAAAATTTCGAAAGGAATGTGCTGTATCACTTCCCGTTTATCGGCGACAAGCTGATCATCGGCAGGTTTTGCGCGCTGGCGCGCGACGTGAAATTCATCATGAACGGCGCCAACCACAAGATGTCGGGTTTCTCCACCTATCCGTTCCAGATTTTCGGCAACGGCTGGGAGAAGATCATGCCGGCGATGCATGAGTTTCCTTACAAGGGCGATACCGAGATAGGGCATGACGTGTGGATAGGCTATGAAGCGCTGATCATGCCGGGCGTCAAGGTCGGCAACGGCGCCATCATTTCGGCGCGCTCGGTCGTTACCGCCGACGTGCCGGCGTATGCGATCGTCGGCGGCAATCCGGCGCGCGTGATCAGGCAGCGCTTCCCGGATGAGACTATACAGGTGCTGCAAGAACTGGCATGGTGGGATTGGCCGATAGAAAAAATATCGGCCAGCCTGCCGCAGATTATCGCCGCCGACCTGGATGCATTGCGGCGTTGCGCCAATAGGTAAAATTATTTCGGCCGGAGGACAGATGAAAAATAGTGAAGAACAGGTCTACGCGCTGTATCAGCGCATGCTGGACGGCTGGAACGGGCGCGACGCCGCGCTGATGGCGGCCCAGTTTGAGGCCGACGGCAATACCATAGGCTTTGACGGCAGCCAGATGAACAGCCGGGCTGAAATCAATTCGGCGCTGCAACAGATATTTGCCCAGCACCCGACGCCGCCGTTTGTGCACAAGCTGCAGCAGATACGCCTGCTGACGCCCGACGTTGCGCTATTGCGCGCGATCGTCGGCATGGCGCCCGCCGGTAAATCCGAACTGGAGCCGGCGCTGAACGCGGTGCAGACCGTCATCGCGCACCGGCGCGACGGGCACTGGCGTATCAGCCAGTTGCAAAACACGCCGGCCGCGATGCATGGGCGGCCCGAACTGGTGCAGCAGATGACGGCGGAATTGGCCGCAGTCTGGAAAGCGGACCACGGCCGCAGCGACTAGAACTCATTTCATAAATACCAGTGAGATGCGTTAGCCTCAGAAAAGGCGCTGGCAAGGCGTGCGAGGCAGTGAATAGCGGGCTATTCACAACGAGTGCAACGCGGTCCAGCACCTTTTCTGGGGCTAATCCTCCGGGAACGGCCTATTTGGGCGCATTGCAGCGTTGCGCCGCTAGCAAAGGGACCACCCTTTGCGTGGGGCGGCCATCCGTCGCGACGCGCCTTGCACTGCATCCCAAATAAATCCGTTCGCACTCGCTGCTATTTATGAAATGAGTTCTAAAATACAACCATCAGCCTCAAGGAGCATTCACGCCATGCGCATCGCACTGTTATCCGATATCCACGGCAACCTGCCGGCCCTGCAGGCGGTACTGCAAGACCTCGCGCTGCGGGCGGTAGACCGCATCGTGAACCTGGGCGATAGCCTGTCGGGACCGCTGTTCCCAAAGGAAACGGCGGAATTCCTGATGCGGCAAGACTGGGTGCAGCTGGCCGGCAATCATGAAAGACAGATACTGGAGTTTCGGCCCGGGCGCGGCAGCGCATCGGACGGCTATGCGTTGTCCACGCTGACGCCGGCCATGCTGGCCTGGATCAGGAGTCTACCGGGCACCCACCGGCTGAATGAAGAAGTCTTTTTATGCCACGGCACCCCCGCCACCGACCTGGAATACTTCCTGGAAACGGTGGAGCCGGCGGCGGTGCGGCTGGCCTCGCCAGCCGAGGTGGACGCGCGGCTGGGCAACACGCGCGCCAAGGTGGTTGCCTGCGGCCACACGCACATCCCGCGCGCGATACGCTCCGGCAATGGCACGCTGATCGTCAATCCCGGCAGCGTGGGACTGCAGGCATATGACGACGAGCATCCGCATCCCCACCTGATGCAGAATGGTTCCTCCGATGCGCGCTATGCCATCATAGAAGGCAACAACGGCGTCTGGAGCGCGGCGCTGCACAGCGTGCCCTACGATTACCATGCGGCAGCGGATGCGGCCCGGCTCAGGGACCGGGAAGACTGGCGGTATGCGTTGCTGACAGGCTATGCCTTGCCGCCGTCAAGCTGAAATCAGGCGCAGATTAAACGCCCGCTCCACCAGCCAGACGGCGGCGATGGCGACGATGGCGGCTGAGCCGGCGCTCAATACCAGCCGCCGGTACGTCCAGGTCTTGCGCAATGCAAACGACAGCGGCAGGAAGATCGCGACGATGCTCAGCTGGCCGATTTCCACGCCCAGGTTAAAACCCAGCAGCGCCAGTACCAGCGCCGATTGCGGCAGGCCGAGGTCGGTCAGTACGCTGGCAAAGCCGAAGCCGTGGATCAGGCCGAAAGCGAAGGCAACCATCCAGCGCTTGCCACGGAACAAGGGGTACAGATTATTCAACGCCGCCAGGATCACCGAGCCCGCAATCGCCGACTCCACCCAGCGCGACGGCAGCGCAATGTATTGCAAGGCGGCCAGCGTCAGCGTGATTGAATGCGCCAGCGTAAACGCGGTGACGATCTTCAGCACGTCGACCGCAGCGGCCCGGAAACTGGGGCCGGCTTCCCACTTGCTCTGCCGCGTTACCAGCACCGCCGGCAGCAATAGCGACAGCAGGAACAGGATATGGTCAAAGCCTATCCAGATATGCCAGACGCCGTGTTTTACATAGTCGAAAAATTGCTGCAGCTTGCCGGCATCGGCCAGCTTGAATTGTTGCGTTGCATGCTCCGGGCTGAAGATCGCGGTGGAGACGACGCCTTGCCGGTTCACCAGCTTCAGCAAGCCCTTGTGCTGCGGATCGACGTCGAACAGCAAGTTGTATTGCACCGTCAGCGTCTCCACGCCGGAGCAGGCCGCTTCAAACATCAGTACCGTGTACGCACCGTCGGTATGCTCGTCCAATAGTTGCCGGCCAGGCTGGATATCGCACTTGCGGCCGCCGGCTTGCAGCGACAGCCGCGACAGCGCATACGCGGCGATGTCGGCATGCTTGCTGCGGACCTCGTCCCAGCTCAGCTCGCCGTTGCCGTCCTGATCCAGCCCTATCGCGAAGTCCAGGTCGCGCAGGGCGATATCCCATTGGCCGTGGATGGCATTTTTATCGACGGTGAGGCTCAGGTAGCTGTCGCTGGGCTTGTGCGCGTGGGCGCTCCCTGCGGACAATGCCAGCCATAAGGCCGGCAACAGCAGCAAATTTTTGCAGACATTGTTAAACATCATGGCGCTCCGTTGGCAGTCAATCCGGCGATCAGCGGCGCCAGCGCGGCATCTTGCAGGCCGTTCTGTTTAATCCATGCCAGTACCGGCGCGGCGGCCTGGGCATCTCCGGCTGCGGCGGCGGCTTGCAGGTAGATGCGCACATCGGCCGCTTCCTTCTGTACCGCCCAGTTTCGTTGCGCCAGCTTCAATGCCGCCGCCGCATTGCCTTTCAGTTGCAGCTCATAGCGCGCCTGCTCCCGCTGATGCACGGTATCGCCGCGCAGCATC